>Ga0325403_1000770_pt1 | contig 24420 bp, 6 predicted proteins | sample PopdelMetagenome_19_FD_205665 | JGI IMG/M metagenome (GOLD analysis project Ga0325403, IMG submission 205665) | Populus deltoides microbial communities from Bellville, Georgia, United States - Xylem-PdKOR-R4 | ecosystem: Host-associated > Plants > Phyllosphere > Stem > Wood/Secondary xylem... | reverse complement strand
AGAGAGAGAGAGAGAGAGGACTGTGGATGAAGTAACAGGTGAGAGTGAGTGGAAGGGACGGGGGCCATGATAGTTTTTCTTTCATTTCTCTCTTTTGCAGGTAAGGTAAATAAGGGTGGCCCGAGTGGACAGATATTCATAATGTATACAGAGTACAGACAGATATATATATAGATACACACATATATATATAGCTTATATTGGAATTTGATTTGGCAAGATTTGAGAGGTTCTTATCTTTTTCATTTTTTCAACTGTCATAGACATGTGTTGACATGGATGGAAGTTTACATGTACCCCACCACTCATTGCCCCAAAGACTTCCTCTTCCCAACAGAATCCCCCTCTCTCATTTTTTTTTTCCTTCTCTTATCAACGTCCTTTACCAATGGAACTAGGGGCGGCAGGTGGGGGCTGCGGCCCCTCCAGAAAAAAACTTAGTTAGAAGACTCTGTTCGGTCCGACGAATCAATTCGGAGCCTGGTGTAAATTAGTGTAAAAATCTTTTTTTTGAATCAAAGTATATAGAATCATTATTTTTTACGTTAAAGGTCAGGTTAATCTAAATCAATGTAAAAATCTTTTTTTTTTAAAATAAAAATAACATAAACTCTTTTTTAAGATAAAAGTTAGGATATGGAATAGATGAAGTGAGAATGGCTCTTCCTCAATTTTTGTAATGCCAAGGATCCATCAACTAACATGAACCTATAGCTGAAATTGCTTGGTGGCCATTAGGCCCCCATAATTAAACGTACAAATAGAATCTCTCTCATTTATTCATATCAATGTAGAGTCGGAGCATGGCATAATTAGGCAAATACTAGCTATCGACGACGTTATTGCTGTAAAAAAAAAGACACTGGGTTTCAGTTTTCAAGTACTACCTTTACCAATTCTCATTGATAGTGTAAAAAAGAAAGGAATTATTATAGTGTTTCCTACTATTGCCCGCATGTTGGACTCTTGAAGCAATTTCTTTATAATGATGCTTACTTAAATAAGTGAACAAATAACTATATATATCCTACTTTTATTGATCATATAATGAGGACAACAAAAGCAGCAACCACGACCACTTTCTCCGATAATTGTTTTATAGGCCGCCTCAGAGCTCCACATCTCCATTACTATATAATTAAGCAAACTGAAATTACGGCATCATGGAGTCTGAACTACGCAAGGAACTTGGCCAGAGCCAAAAGCCATGCACATGCACACTCATCAAAAACCTTATTTTATGGCAACTCAGAAAAAAAAAAAACTACAATCAATATTAATTATGACAATCAGAATTGCCTGTTTTTTTGGAAGATATATACTATATAGTAATTATACCATCGACTGTTATAAAAAAAAATTAAGAAACAGCATACACCTAAAATTTCTATTCTTCAAAGACGTAACAACATGTTAGTGCACATTGCAACATCTTGAAATTTGCGAGCCCCGTATAAATATTCTAAAAAAAAAACACCCCACAGAATATAAATCTCACTGGTTTAATTTTATGATTTTTCCAAAATCCTAATTAACTGTTTTGAAAGAAATTAATATAAATTTATCAAAATGTATGACAGCTTAATTTATAGCATATATATCCTTGTATGTGAAGTTTGGGGGAAAAAAAATCTAAATGATGGGGCCAATATATGATCTATACATTTTGAAATGTATTTTTAAAAAGCATTTTTATTAGATCCATGTTAAGAAAATAATCAAGATAAATATTATAAAAGAAAGAAATCAAAAAATTGATCAACTCAAGATAATTTATAAATTGTTTATATTATCTAATCAAATTATGATCAAGAATTTTATATAATTTATTTTATTTTTAATTAAAAAAATAATAAAATAGAGTTTTGTGTAAAATTAGAAGACTTCACCTAATGTGACAGTCATCCTGTCTATATATGTGAATAAAACAATATACAGATTATAAAATAAATCATACTACACAGAATAACTTTATATATAACTTATACAAGCTAAGTATAATATTTCTTATAATATAGCATATTCTATTATATATATATAAACTCTACATGAATTGAAGGTAAAACATATAATAAACAAATTATCGAATAATATTTTTTTTTCTACTGTAAATTTCTACCATGTCTAATTAATGTCATAACTTATACTATCGAAAGTGAAACTTGAATCTTTAAGGATAAGATCGACCAGTCATGCATATATGATGTATACAAAGCCGAAAAGATTATCAAGAATTTCATAATTTGATAATTCAGGTACCCTAAAATACATATCCTAACGACATGAAAAGAAAGATGAAGAAAATTACCACCAAGCTTTGTAACCAAGTGCTACGTTTTTTCTTTAAAAAAACGAAAGAAAGAAGAAAACTTTTTCCATATTTAATTTGATTTCAAGGCGGCTACAACTGAATTGAAATTATAGAAATCTTCTTCGCTTAATTTTTTTTTTTTTTGATGATCACGAAGATCACTTGCATTTAATTTAATAAGAATTGGATATATATATATATATACACACACACACAAAAAAAAAGAAGAAAAAACAGTGTAGAATACATGTGAGCCCTTTTCAGATACTAAAAATTAATATTCCTCCATTGATTAGGACTACTCGCATCGGGGGTCAAGCTAACCCTTTTGGTTTCTAATAGTGAAGCCATTTTATGTTTCTTAATTATATCTAATCCCCAAAACAAAATTTTTACTTAAAATAAGGGCCTTCACATACACTAATGATCTTGTATAAGGTAACCAAGAGGCTCCCTTCTCCTCTAATCTCATCAGTTTGCAATATTTGACAAAAAGTACGCTCTGCCCTATCCTCTCCTCTCATTTCTTGCTCAAAGTGGAGGGTGCAGACAACATTTTCACCACATCACTACCTATGCATCAACATCAGACGTCATCTTTGGAATGCGGGATTTAGTTTGGATTGCGTGTTAAGATGGCATTAAAGAATTCCTAGCTAATAAACAAGTTCTTAATTTCCAGCATGAACGTGTGGCACCAAAAAACGTGTTTGTTAAGCAAAAATATTTACATTCTTCTTTGTCATAATCGCGTAGATTTTTACATACAAGTTATATATTTGTATATCCTAACCAATTAGTCCACATTCAATCCATATTAATTGCTAATTAGCTTTTGAAACTTGTTTGATCAGTTTCATGATTAACAGGTTATCACTAAATTTGTGACAAACATGTATTAGATTAATATTCAGTCAAAATCATTATTACCCCGAACTTTTATAGCTAGTATTAGTTAACAAATTAAATGCATACACGCCATCACATGCGTATCACGTACATTTGTATACATTAATTAATGATTAGGAGTATCATCGGACGAGCTTAATTTTTCGTATCGATACTTGATTTCTTTTGTGTTAAGTTTTAGATTAAGTTATTCGTTTTGAAATTCATATATTAAAAAATATATGAATTTGTTCTTGATTCGTACTTGAATTTAAACCACAAATTAATGATATTTATATCATTTAAACATAAATATCATTACTTTATTATTTAAATTCATTCTAATTCATTGGTGTCGAGCTATAGTTTTAATGGTAGAGTATAGTTTACTTATTATATATAATCCTATCCCCCCTTACGCGGGGGTAAGAAAGATTAACCCTCACTGTTATTTACCCAATTCATCCATTGGCCTGAAGAAAACCTAATATTATTATATGGTAGACAACCCAAATATTCCCTTAATTATTGGTTCGTACTGTTGCTTGTGTGTGTGCGCGAGGGAGATAAGCAGTGACTGTTCAAGCCTTTTACTTCTGTAGACACTATAGACATCCTTAAAGAAGATGGAAAGGAATAATTACCAGGAAACATTCCTTTCGGCCTTTACTTGTTGACTGGACTAGTACATGGTGTGAAACACAAAAGCAGCAAGACCAACAGCTTGCGCTCGACACTTATGCACCAAATAAGCCAACAAGAAGAAGAAGAAGAAGCACAAGAAGGACAGAGAAGCTTTTTGATCAGAATGGATCATGGAGAAAGAGATGTTCCAAATTACGAGCTACATGTCTCTTTCTCAACACCACAAGCAATCCATGAGATGGGTTTTGTTCAATTTGAAGAAAACCAGGTCTTGAGCTTCTTGGCCCCTTCACAATCTTCTCAGATATCTCAGCCTCTAAATGCTAATACTACCACAACCAACAATACTCACATGGGGTTTAGTCATAATGACCAGCAGGTATGTACTTTTATCTATTCTGTAAAGAAAAATCTTGCACAGAAAGACTAGGGTTGTGAGATCCTTAAAACTATTTATGTATCTCTTTTTTTTTTTCCGAATAAAACTGGACCATATCTTGATTTCTCAATTAGTGCCTTCGATAGTAGATTATATCTTTCCAATTTTACAAGATGCTTTACTCATGGAGTACTTGATTGGTTGATCTTTTTACTGTATTCTGGTTATGGAAAATTTAGGTGGGAGCATTGGATCCAAAGGCTTCTAGTGATGAGAACTGCACTGGTAATGCTAACAACGATGGCAACAATTCATGGTAATGGTATCCTTCTCACTGTGGCGTGTTTCTGTTTTTTTTATTTTTTTATTTTTTCTGTTTCAAGGAGCTTTAGGCACTTCACTCTCTCTCCACAACAAGGACAAACATGCACGCACACAACACACACATATGGAAGAAATTATTCTTCAAGGTGTCTAAATTTCAACAGAATCTAAAGAGATCTACTCATCATATATGTGGAAGAGATAAATGGCTTCCACTTTGCCACAGTGTGCTTTTGTCTCTACAATAGTACAGAACCTCTCCTTTTTTCTTCTGTTGAATCACAAAAGTCTTGAAACTCTTGATGCTCAGATCTTCCTGTCCATCGATAGATTTCATATCCTTTCCCATCTATTTAAATAAACACAACTGCGTTTAGCCCCCCTCATCCCCGGCTCATGAAACAGCTTAATTTTTTCTTTAATTTGAACCCCTTTTTATGAACTACGACAAAAAGGCTGAGCTAGCTAGGATCTGAGATGATCTTCTTTGCAGGTGGAGGAGCTCATCCGCAGACAAGAACAAGTTGAAAGTGAGGAGAAAGCTTAGAGAACCAAGATTTTGTTTTCAAACAAGGAGTGAAGTGGATGTTCTTGATGATGGTTATAAATGGAGGAAATATGGCCAGAAAGTTGTCAAAAACAGCCTTCATCCAAGGTAAATTTATTAATAATCTCTATGGTAATTCCAATATTAATTAATGTCCTCAATCTTACACAGATTCCATGCACACTTGAACCAATATTTGCTATGAATGGTTGTTACAATTGAATCTTCATTTCATGCACATCACCTTCAAGTTTCAATATAATTAGCATTACATAACAAGTACTAATTTAATTTCTTGATGCATGCTATGCTTAATTTTTTTCTTACTTTTCCTTTTTTCTCAGAGAAAGTTATGCATAATGTTTTGATTTATTAACCTAGGTTAACTATTTTAGAAACAATAATAATGGCATTATTGTAGAATATCATCGCAAAACTCACGAACAAATTGAAGCAATGATGGTCAATAATTTCATTCAAAGACAGCCACTAGTAGAGAAGAAAGAATAATGGGAGTACGGTGTGCATGTCAGCTATTCAGGCTTCTTTTAATCATTTGTTGGAGGGTGTCAGGAGAATATATAGCTAGCCCGCTTAAGACACAAGCAAGCAACTAATTGGGAATTGATGCATGGTACTAATTCATTGATTTTTTACCTACTAATTTAAGAGTAGATATGATTAATTTACATGAAATATAATGCAAAGAGTTTTTGACTGTATCGTTTTTAACCAGCTAGAAACCCTCCAAGCTGTTCTATCTTTCAAACAGTATTTTACGATCATTAACATGCTCTTGAACATTAGAAGGAAAAAATAAAAAATTGTTCTCACATGTTTAAGAACCAATTTCTTCAAAATCTTGGAATTAAAGTGTGTGTGTGTGTGTATCCACTTAAATGTTTCTCCCATTAAAATGAGGTTCAAAAAGTAACTCATCAACCATGTCTTTTATGAAAGCTATTAAGTTTGGAAACTATAGAAACTCGTCATTCTTTTGTGCTTATATAACTTTTTTTATTGAAAGAGAAGATGAGATAGTAAAATTTGAATTCCAGATTATTTAGTTAAATAAACTTTAATAGCATGTCATAGGAAATTTAAATTCAAAAAATTAAATTAATAAGATAAAAAAACAGTTTTACAGTAATAATTCACCTATATACACTCAACATACAAAAACATGGACATTGCCTTCCAAAACACACTTGGGTCTATACTTGAGATCACTAATTACTAGAATATCGGATCAAAACACTTGTATTAAGAAAAATTTGTGAGTTTGATATTGATGTCGATCGAAACTAGCTAGGAACTTAATTAAGTAAATTAAATGATATATGAGAAGTACCCATCACCTATATAAGGTTAGGCTTTCAGATTTAAGGTGTGTTTCATCCGTGTATATATAGAACTTCAATAATTGTGGCCTCTCCTGTTGCGCCTAATTTGTAGAACGAGACAGGGATAGGAAATACCAACCTATTGAGATAGCATGAAGTGTCATCCAATAAGACAATCGTGTGGGGGGGCAACTGTACTGACCCAGAAGAAAGAACTGAGTTTCTGATTTGCTTACCAATTTAACCAGCTATTTCTAAACACCAGATCGTTGAAGTACTTTGAAAAAGGAAACGCAACGCACGAAGTCTTTTATGTTGTGTTTGTGCTGCATAGACTATTATTACAGTTGTTCCGATGTTAAACTAACAACCAGCCTAAACACATAAACCCAAATTAGTACTGGCAATGGCATTAGAGCATTCAAACTATATCCTGTTCAAAATGGTTTGAATAAACCTATGATCTTTCAACATACAGCCTATAGCTATATGAGTGTACGTGTTTTTGAAGGATAATTAATGCTTATTGCTGATAATTAACGTCTAAGATGCATGTTTCAGTCAAGGAATAACGAGCATACTGGAAAGTGGCAAGTGTTTAGGCTGAGTTAGACATGTGTTGGTGCCAGTGATCTAAAGGCAGACTTGACCTAAAGGTCTTTTAATTTGAGATAATCATCTATTCCATGCCTTTTGAGCACCAAAACACATTGAAAAGACACATTTCAGCGTTGATCCGGTTCAATGCCCTACTACATGACCAGATCATGGAGTGAGGATTGGATCAGGTGTTTCAAGTATCCAATTCAATGCAATATCACATGGAAAAATGCACGTAAATCTGAAGGTGTTTGTCCAGTAGTAAATCATGCATTTTTCCATTTTTTTTTTCAATCTACACGTCACATTTTGCACGAGTATTTCACTTTTCATGCATTTATATACGGGAAAACTCCTTTGGGAGTATTAAATTGAAAAGGGTTTTTCTATTTTACTTCTTAACTTTCTGCTTGTAATTACTTACTGGCAGAAGCTACTATCGTTGTACTCACAACAACTGTCGAGTCAAGAAGAGGGTTGAAAGATTATCAGAGGATTGTCGAATGGTGATAACAACTTATGAAGGTAGACACAATCACTCTCCATGTGATGATTCCAATTCATCAGAACATGAGTGTTTTTCCTCTTTCTAATTAATACACACTTTAGTTAAATTATTAAGAAAGACTGTTGTAATATTATTAGAATAAGAATATATAACGTATCATCAGCTTATGACAGTATTTGCTAGTAAATGGTTTTGAGGGGTTTTCATCTTCCCAAGATCAGCCATTTCTGACAATTAATACGTACCTGTTGATATATGACAAGATGTATTCTCTATGTGGACTTTAGAAGACTGACAGCAATTTGGCTTGAATCAATCCATTTATGGACGAAACTCTATCACACTATTACAGGAGTAGTAAGAATTTTCGGTACAATTCCTATTGTATTTTCAATGTTGTAAGTTCGAGGTTGGTCTCTGTCATGGACTCGCGAATGCTCAAATCAGAATTCTTGTATAAAAGGTAAGATCCTATAACCCCAGAGGATTGGTTGAATAAAAATGTCATATGCGTAGTTATAATACATCATTCAGTTTAGCAAGTCCATTCCATAATTAGATAACTTGGTTGAGTTAATGAAATATCCATTTTATTTTATAATTTTTTTTAAAATAATTTTTATAAAAAAATAAAAGATTGAATTAACTTCATCGATTGAATTCGTATTGAGTTGGGTTGATTTTTAAATTAAGTTTTATATATAACCATAATTATTATATGAATATAAATATATAACATATATTATTTTGGGTTCTTAAAAAAATAATAAAAAATTAGATTAATTCAATTCAATTGTTGACGTTAATTCATGAGCCAAACTTTGATCCGAATAAATCCCAAACCAATCTTATATGCATGACACAATACAAATCTTACCAAACCTACGAGGCGAGGCCTCAGGAAAATTTATTTTTAATTGAACTTGGAAGTCGAGGTAAATATAATCTCAATATGTATAAACAGGCTCCACGATTGCACCGCATTGCCAAATTTAAAAAATATATGTATTGGCGAAGATTGATTGGTCATCATAGTTCGAGACACGTGCAACCATTTATTGAGAGGAGAAAAATAATAGGCACGTGCTGACAAGGCCTTCGGGCTTTGGCCCACATTAACAAGGGCAGAATTACCAAAGCCCATCCATAAAAATAATGGTTAATAATAGCATTGTTTCGTCCCTCTACTCATTAGACTTTCTTAATGTGACCCCTCTACTCTTTTTTATCTACTGGGTCCTTTGACTCTCGATGTTTTCTTAATATGGACCCTCCGATGGAATTTCGTTTAATTTTCCGGCAACATGTGACAGATGGAATGACACGTTGGAAATGGTTCTTGCTTCAGATTATGGCTGACCTCAAAATCCCAATGGGTCTTGAAAATGGGTGGACATTCATTTCTGATTTAAGGTGATGTGTATTTACTTCACATAATTTTCATTTCACAATTTACCAGTTAATTAAATTTGTTTAACTTCATTTGTTTTGGTTTCAAGGCCTACTTTGTGCAGTATTTTGAGCATGTTGATGATTGTTACTGAAAAGAAAAGCTTATCAAATCTTGTCAGTATTTCATCGATCCAGTTAATGGGAAAAGGCATAGATGTCATAGCCGCTTAGGGATTAATCCGGAAAAAAACTTGATTATTGAATTAATCTGCGAGTCACTGGATCGTCATTAGATTTGGCCAGGCCATCCACTCGTATCCTTTTCAATTCAACTAGAAACTCAACTAGATTAGGCTTGAGTTTTCTGGGTCGACAAGAACAAGATTACCATCCATCTATCCTCCAAAGATTGTGAAGATGCCTGGAAGACAGAAAAGGAAGAGCGAGAGAATAAGGGGAAGAAAACAGTGATGTGAAGATGTCCGGAGAGGATAGGAAAATGACTTGTCAGAGGAGTCATAAACAGGGTTGTGACAGTCTAACATGCCCTTAGAATCCCAAGAGAAATGTTATAACCGAATAATAATCGCATCAATTTCTTACATTAGATTATTTTTATTACAGGCCGATACGACTGCAAATCTACAATAAGAATGGGGAAGCTGGGGTGAAAGGCTGAAACATGGAAAGGGAAAGGTATAGATACGACTACATATCATAGGAGGCCCTTCGTAGTAGTTCACTTCAGGCGTTTGTGGTGAAGCTGCACAAACCAGTAAAGATCTGTCATCTTCAATTTCAACATTGTAGGACAAGGAGGATACATATGATGGGGTTATGACAGTAGAGGATGGAGAATTAATTTCTCCACCAACCAATCTTTTATATGCTGAGGACTGAGATGATGAAACTATGGGTTGCAAACGAGATTGTAAATTATAATTGGATATCTTGTGACATTGGGGATTTTAGGGTTTGGAGAGGTGTGAAGAAGAATTGGGAATTCGCAGGCTTGCGTTGTAGCAAATAGTTAAAGTGTAGTACTGGCTACAACAAAGTCAGAATGAACGAACCTCTAGTGGCAAATACACTGTAAACTGTAACAAAATCAGTGTCAGATCTGCTAGTTAAATGTTTTCATTTAAATGTATATCAACTAACATTGAGATTCCTAAGGTTTCCCTGCAATAAAAAGAAAATTATCAAAGCATAACATCCTTGATGGTATTGAATCATTGATATGTTCCAAAATAAAACACACTCAAAATCATAATCATAGTCATAATCATAGTATATAGTATGAAATATATTGTTGTGCATCTTTTGAAGATATTATTGTAGCAAAATTTCAGCATGATTTATTACAAATCCAAGTCGAAAGATTTGACTATATTAGTATCTTTTGGTTGGTATACGATTTTTTTAAACATGAGTTTAAGTTTGTCATGCTGAACCATTTCTTCCAGAATTTTGTCCCTTCTGTCTTCAGCGATATCAAACACACCCTTTTGATGATTGCTACTTCTGTTCGTGCAATCAAACACTAGGTTTGACAATCGCTCCTTCTCAACTTGACAAAAATACTTTTCCTCTTCCATTGTTCCTGAAGTAATGAGATGATAAATATAGACAACTTTCTCTTGCCCTAGCCTGTAGGCGCGGCTGATGGCTTGCCTTTCCACCGATGGGTTCCACAAAACATCAAGCAAAACCACTCTTGAAGCACCAACAAGATTTATCCCTTCAGAACAAGCTCTAGTTGATGCGAGCAACACTTTTGCGTTACTATTTGCATTGTTAAAATGCTTAATCAATATTTGACGTTCATCTATTTTAAGCTTTCCATGCATATATAATATATCTTCTCCTTGGATCCAACTGAAATTTGACTCCAGCTGCTTGATTACCAAGTTCAGTGGCTCAAGATATTGACTGAACACCAGAACTTTCTCATTCCTCGCCTGGCAAAGCCGAATGAGTTCCATAAGAAATTTTGTTTTGACTCCAGCCTCAGGTTTCGATCTAAGCATTTCTAACTCCATCCGATCAACAAACTTAAACTCTAGGGTTCCAACTGATTTCTCTGGCAACAGAGAAGGGTGTACAGAAAGCACAGACAACAAATATTCCATCTCAAAATGATCCAGGCCATTAATTTGCTTAACATTTTCAAGAAGGGTCTTCTGCAAATGGACTGGCTGTAAGATAACCACAGAGTCCCTCAATCCAGGGAGTCTTTCTCGTAGCACACCACCCTTGTGTACATGCACAAATTGCCAAATCATCTTTCTAAGCTCTTCGACCCTCTGAGCTTCCAGTTTATCATCAGTGACTTTGCCAATCGCAGTTGTCAAGGAGGCCCAATTCCTTCTCGCATCAGTATTTCTCTTGCAACCACGCCTTTTAGGAAAAGCTCTATGGTGTTTGGACGAGATCTCATCTGCAAATTTAGGCTTTACCAAGCACAGTGTGTTATAAAGCTCATCAAAGTTATTTTGGAAGGGTGTTCCTGAGAGTATAATCCGTTTTTGTGTTTGGACCTTCGACAAAGCTTTCCAGATTCGACTCCTGTCATTTCGAGGTGTATGTCCTTCATCAAGGACTAAAAGACCAGGAAGTTCAAGAAGGACTTTCCTTACCTGGTCATCTTCAGTCTTATCTGATACTTTGGTTTTACTCTTTTCTTCACCAACAAGTTCTTCAAAAAGTCTGTAACTGATCCCCAGGATACTCCTCTCCTTTTTCCAAGAATATAATTTCACCATACGGATGGCATTTAAACCACGCTCTGCAGGTTTAAGTTCCCTGAAAAGATCCATGGCTGTCCTATTTTCTTTTCCAGAAAGATTTTTCTTGTTCATAATGTGAAAGGGAATGTCAACCCCCCACTTCAAAAACTCTGCTTCCCATGTAAGGAGCATGCTACAAGGAGCAACTATTACAGGCCTGCTTGTTGGATATAATTGCATATATGTCTGGAGAAACACTATGGTTAGGCGGGTTTTCCCAGTCCCAGGAGCATGGGATATAATGCATCCTGTCCCACCATTTAAGTTAGCATTCTCTTTCAGCTTGTCAAGATAAATACCTCCAGCTATGTTTTTCCACAGAAACTCAAAGCCTTCACGCTGATGTCCATGCATACCCTTTCCAATACCAGGAATTAAGTTCCACACTGTGCCTTGCACAAGAGTGCAAGGATTATAATCAGGATGTGTGTCATGACCAGAATCTTGGTGATGGAGATCATTTAAGATATTGTGTTGCATTTTCACAAAGTCTCTCCTAGCTGATTTCCCCCTAGGATATCTATCCTGCAGCACAGACAGTCAACATTTCAGAAATCAGAATTTATATGAGCAATTTCTACTAACAGATTATAGGAAAATAGAATAGAATGCAAAATATTTATTAAAGAAAGATTACAGCATCAATTTCAAATGAAATATTATTCTGTGCAGTCAAATTATTACATCAAAAAGTCAGAAATAGGCATGTGCGTACAGGCAAAAACTCATTTATGCTTTTGGAATATCATTACATAGGCCACAAATAAAGTACAGTTTCAACAAGGAGTGGCCTTGGAAAACAGTATTCCTACCCATTGGCTGATTATTTTTAGTAACCAGAAAACAATACTTCAAAACAAACAACCATTTGACATTAGGCTCATAATTCCCTTATATAAAAAGGTTGACAGAGAGTTGGTCAGACATATACTACGCCAAAGAGCTGCATTTTCAAGTGAAAGTAGTCAGGTAAGCAAGACAATTGCAAAGCACATTTCTTATTACCTTTAAGAGGTAGTAGACCAATCTACCTTCGATGAATAAGGCAGATTGCTATGAATTAAATCATCATGCGTTAATGTGGCAATATAAACTACTAATCATGAACAAAATGACGATTTATTCAGGATGACAAGACTTACAAAAGGGGGCACATAGTATTTGATTTCCAGATCCACAAAAGAGCAATATTTGCATAGAAGTCCAATTTCTTCATCAAGATAAAGCTCGTGATTCCCCTGATGACAAAGGGTGACTGTATCAGGTTCAACCTCATGGGCGTCATCTTCATTTTCATCCAGCTGATCAACACAAAACAATGCAAGTTTCACTTAAATGGAAGAGGATTACATTTCATTGCAATTAGAAAACTCGAAACCTGTCAAGGCATAATAGATAGATTCAAGACAAAAATAAATATGATGCAAACAATATGCATACAAATAAAAAGCAAGAATACGCAAGTAATCACAGAATGACAACCCGAAAAAAATGGTTTAACAATCTCATTTGAAAAAAACTCATGTTTTAATCTGGTTTTTGAGATACCAATGCTCTCAGTGGTTTCTACAGCACTTATTAGATAAGCCGATTGTCATTCTAATTATAGAATTGTAAGGCGAAATGCACTAAAAAGTTGTGGACAACAGGACTCAGAGGACGTAGACAAGCATCCAAAATGTCAATCATTCAATGAAACAGTACCCCTCAAATGGATGCAGCAAAACAAATAATAAGTTCTCTATTAATAGAGCCAGCAATTTGACAGTAAAAAAGGTGCATTAGTTTTGGTAACCTTTATGATTTACGATTTAGATACCAATTGCATTAGAAAAAAGAGAGTGCATTTGGTGTAATTTAATAAAGAAAATATTGTATGTCATTACAATTGCTGGGAAGTCTTTATCAAGAATAGACTCAATCCAGCATGAACTAATCATGCCCTAAGTCGTCACCTAAGCCCTGCATAAATCTGAGGATTTGAAGAACTAAATAAGCAGTAATACAAAAAAAAACAACGGGAAAACCTCAGTCCTAATCATTAAATCAGATCATAAGAAAAACTAGATATCCGATCTTAAATTTCTGATGCAAAGAGCATGATAGATAAGGTAAAAATAATGGAACAAAATTGCAAAACCTACATTTCCAATTGTATTCACAAGCTGATAGACTGGATAAATTAAAGGAAAGATAATTTATTTAAGTGCTTGTATTATCTATGGCAACATACCGCTGCATCATCAGTGGTGTCCTTTAAGCAAAGAGCTAAGGCCATGTCAGCCCAAAGTTCCTCCAATTGTTTCTCCTCTTCTGATTTAACTGGAGGACTTGACTCTTCAATTCCAAATGTGAACTTCAGAGGAAGAACTGGCTCCTCGAGTGGTTCCCTTTCTTCTTTGAAAGGCACATCTTCCAGGTCCAGAAAAATAGAATTTGCAAGAATTTTGACAACTTCATATTCTTTTCGCCTTCTTTTACTAGGCTTCCTTCTACATACACCATGCCCATGCTCATCTCCACTGCCTTCTCTAGACTCAATTGTCCTTCTCTGAGACTTATGATCACAAGTCTCATCACCATCATCAACGTCACCACCATTCCCTCCTGTTAGTTTAGTTTTTCCTTTCTTAGACCGAACTTTCTGAGCAACATCAACTGCTTCATAGGCTTCAGTATCATCTTCATCATTGTCACCATTATCATCCAACTTCTCCTCATCAACACAAAGTGGTCGGCTAACTGTTTCAAGCTTCATTCTCTTCTTAGCCGATTCCAAATTATAGTGTGATCGGGTACGTTTTGCCACACAAAGAGAATCATCCACGTCGACATCATTATTCTCAATTTTACCAATATCAGAGTCGCATAACACTTCAATTCCATAAACTTTGTTCCTCTTCAATTCCATCTCACCTTGGTCCCTATCACCATCCTCTTCTTTCTCTTCCTCCTCAACCATAAAACTCTCCGGTAACTCCACTCTATGATCATCATCATCTGAATCATCTTTAAAGGTTTCCTCTTCTCCACTAGAAGAACCCTGCAATTCCTCTGCATCCTTTTCCAAAATAATACAAGCATCATCATCATCATCATCAACAACAACAACAACATTACCATCCTTCTTCTTTTCACAAAACCCGGACTGCAACTCAGTCCTTCCGGCTCCCCCATTACTCTCCCTCCCCTTCAAACCGACCCCACTACTTCCATTCCCAATTCCACTCGACAAAAAACACACGCCACCCTCATTCCTCTCATGCGCAAAAACATCACCATTATAACTCTCGTTCACAATTCTCTGCCAACGAGGAAGAGGAACATTTGATCTCCCACTCTCCTCTCCATCAGATTTCACGCCACTACAACTTCCACCCACATCTGTTCCCCCACTCTTCTTACCACCAACGTCAAAACTCTTACTCTCTACTCCCTCACTCTGATCATCATCATCACTATCGTCAAGGGAAACAACATCCAACCCTTCCTCAAGCCCCCCCTTTTCACAGTCATCCAAAAAGGCATCGTCTTCACTATCATCCAAGACAACTGGACTCTTACTTCCCTTGTAAGACAACCCGCCAACGCTTTCCTCTTGAGCACCATTAAGTCCATTCGTTGACCCGGTAGCGGCAGCATTGCTTTCCTTCCCTTGGTTTCTCCCTTTCCTAATCTCATCATGCAATTTCTTATACACTTCAGCTTCTCTAAGCCTGGTCCTTTTAGATATAGGCAATGTATAGTCCATCATCCTTGCACATAAAGATTCAATATTTCTATGCCAAAATCAACAAAAACAAAAACTCAGTTTCAGCACATAAAGACATCATCTTTTTATAGGTCAAACATAAAAGAACTATAAATTTTTAGAGAGAGAAAGATACCATTGCAGAGAAGGAGAAGGAGATCGGTGCGTTGAGTATATGTTGTCTTTCAGGAACGTTTGAGTTCGCTTCGCGAGTTTGATATGGCGTGGGTTTTCGATGGCCACTAGGACTTTTAGACATTAATGGCGTGGGACCCATGTGAAGATTGATTTTGATTTATATACAATTCTACAATCAATTGTCTCTTTAAGATGCCTTTTGAAATACCAAAATCAACCTTTCAACAATTCAGCATGGATATTGATGTTTTTTCCTTTTCTTTTTCCAAAGAATTAGGATATTCTAGGCATTATCAGATTTTAGACACGTAATTGATATTCGAATTTATTTATTTATATAAATATATTTTTCCTGATTTTATTTGAATTCAAATCTTGTATGATAATGTGTTAAGTGAACTCTCATGTTATTTTTATTTTTTGTTATTGGAATCTAAAATTTAATATTTTTGTGCCATTTTGTGTTATTATAGGACGAAAGGTAGAATTTTTTTTTTTTTTAAGAAAGTTAAAATCAACAACTAATTTCATAGTTTTAAAAAATTACATGGAGTGGTTTTAAATAAAAAAAAAATCAAAACAAACAAACTTTCTATTTTTATTTCTGTAGTTTTGAAAAGGGTCCATAAATGCTACTAATTAATCCTTAGCAATAAATGTATAAATGTAACGGGCACCAGCCCTATGATCAATTTGTTGGGTGTTTTCTAGTCAATCATGATTCGGACATTGTTCTTCGTCAATCTTTAAATTAGATATTAAAATTATGAGTATAACCTAGAGATTATTATTTTTTATTCGATTCGGTTTTTGTTAAAAAAATAATTAAATTAAAATTTTTTTAAATTGAAACTGGTTCAAACTGACCGGTTTCGGTTCAGTTTGATTTTTTATGACAAAAACCAGTTCAAACCGGTTTGACTCGGTTTTTTTATTTGGCTCGGTTTTTTTCTGTTTGGGTTCGGTTCGGTTTATTCGGTTTCAGGCTTATAAAACTAAAACCAAACCAGTCAGTTTTTTTAAAATTTTAATCGGTTTAATCGGTTTTTTTCATGGTTCGGTTTTTTCAGTATTTTTTTCCGGTTTTCTCGATTTAATCAGTTTTTTAATTTTTTTTACTCACTTCTATTCTAAACTATATATTTTAGCTGAACAAATTTGAGTTTTAATAACTTCATTTTATTTAATTATTATATAACAGAAGAGGTTGCCTTTGATTATGCTGTGAAAAAAAAAATCTTTAAAAAACAAAAAATGAAATCCATTATTTGCACCCTTATTTTTTAGTTGATTTATCAAGAAAGCCTTTGTCGAATCTACTTCACTGGTCGAGATAAGATTTTAATTTTAAAATATTATATTTAATTGGTTGAATTTGAAAAAGCACGTGCCTGTTTGATCGAATTGATAATAAATAAATTAGTGAACTGAAAAGAACAAAAAATTGTTGTAAACAACAGAGAGTTACAGTTAAAACAAATTACAGAAGCAATTTAATTTTTTTTATTATATAAAAATAGAGATAAATGGAAAATATTCGGTTTTAATATAGGTGCTTATTGTCGCAGTCAAGTTTCCAATATAGGTTTTGTAGAAGAAAATAATCTAGATATTTGTTATATAGTTATTTTTATATGAGTTAATTATTATTTTTTTCTGTAGAATTACCTTTAAGGGATTATTTGAAAATGTAGGTTGACCGTATTTTTTTGATAAAAATTAATTTTTTTTATATATTTTAGATTATTTTAATATGTTGATTTAAAATTAAGATATATTTTTTAAAAATTCCTCTAAAAATAGCAACCCTTCATGATAATAAAAAAAATTCCATCATTAAGAGTGGCAAAAATATTTATCTGTCAAAATTTGGCATAACAATTTTTTTTTTATCCCTTAGCATTTAAAAATATCTCTGCCTAACAGCGGGAAAAGGCAATCCTCGCCGTGGTTGCCATTTATTGACCGTATAAAACTCTTTTTTTTTTTGGGCACAGATGGTCCGACGACAGATTCTGTAAATTGATCAATAGTCAATGGCAAAATAGAGCCACAAAAACATAGGCACTGTACCGAAAAGATTTTCTGAAAACGCATGCAGTGTCAAGATCCTTAATTTGCCTGCAGTTGGTCATCGCTTGTAGCCTCTAATATATGGTCCCCACGGAAAGAGCTGTCGGCCAAGCAGGGCCCCTAAATTCAGTTCCTTTCCTTGTTGTGCCATAGTGCCAGAACAAACACAAGGTAAAAGGAGAAACGAAAGGGACGAAGACAAAACAATTCAGGCAAGAGTTCATCTTTTCGATATATAGTCCTGTTGAGCCAGAAACTTCATGTTTAGTATCCTAAACAGAGGGCATAATTTCCTCATAGAATTAGCATGTGTTTATAACCAGAAACTTCTTGTTTTTGCATTAATACTTGCATGTTCAGAGATGATTCGCTTCGAGTCAGAAATCACCTTTGTGAAAGTTCCATTCTTGTCTCCACGCATGGCAGAGCTCCATGTTCAGAGATGATTCGCTTTGAGTCAGAAAGCCATGTGCTTTCTTCTGAGCACAAAACCCCTATGATAAGATTAAAAAAAAAGATGCATGGGAACCAGTAACATGAATGCTAGCAAGAACATGTCGATGTGAATTGCATTTCATTTTTCATCGCTGTGTACATGGGCAGAGCATATCTGCCAAACCCTATACAATAAGCAATTACCATTCCTTTTTACTTGGGATGAATTGGGTTTCGTGGCTTCACTACAATATTGCTAATCTCCAGGACTAGGAGCCTCTAAGGTGGCCCCCTTAGTGGATGTGCATGGGTTGGAGAGCTCTTTCATTTTAATTCTCTTTGTGCTGACAGCATTCTTTTCTCCATCTAGATAAATGAAAGAAAGAAAAATCATCTGTAGCAAGCATACTCCTAGATTGACACAATCCACAAACACAGGGATGGATTCTACAATAACTTGCAAGTCCTGTAAGCAAGCACCTGATCTGTCGATTTCAAAGATTGTGCAATCATTTCGAACGGGTGCAAGAACCCAGAAAGGATCTTACCTGTCAACAATGCCGCATGCTTGGCTAATTAAAAGACTAAATGGATTTATAAATAAAAAAAAAATTGAAATTGAAAGATTGTCAAAGAGAAGAGGAAAGAGCTTTGGGTGGCAGCAACGTGACAATCCTATTTGATATATATTTATAGCCGTTACTTAGCGGGGTTCTTACAATAATTAAAAAGTGGGCCTGTGTTTTACCACTAAGAGAAAATGGGAAATAAATTACTTCATGCTAGGCCCATATTGTCTGGGCCCTTACTGTTTCTTGCCAGAAGTTGTGGAATGGAAGGGCCAATTTCCCAGAGGAAAAAATATAGGGGACTGACCGTGAAACATAGTTATTAAATCTGTCCGGTCTGGCTGGCAGGTTAATCTAATGACCCATTTGAGCCGAGTTTATTTTTGAATTACTAGAAAAGTTGAATGGTCAAACTTAAGTAATCATGTCAAAATCTAGATAAGACCCGAAAAAGGATTTTTTAAAAAATATTTCTCTACAATAATATAAAGTTGTTTCATTAAAAAAACTTAATAAACTCAGTTAATTCGTTGGCAAAAGGGTTGATGAGTTCAAAACCACGACCTGGAACTTTTAATTCACACAAGCACTCAACATGCAGTTTCAATTTAATGTCATGTTACCCGTCCGTTGTTCAAACAAATCCAGATACAGAAAAAACATTAATGGTTCCTTAATTATATGAAAAAACCATACTAAATTTGCATTTCACTTGCTTTTTTTACGTAGTTTACAACATAAATAATTTGTACCGTCTCTTTCTATTAGCGTTGAGAACCAAAAGCTAAGTGTTTGTGTGAATTAAAAGTTGATTATGATAGTAGAATGTTTAGCAGTTCTGATTAATATAAAGCATAACAGACCAGAATTAATAATGCCTCTCTGCTAATATGGTATTGACAACAGGAGCATGTTGCCATGTTCTATGAAGTAATGGGTATTTGTGTAAATACCATAACAATGTTTATAAAAACCACCACACCTCTCTATGATGGAGTTATTCCATTGTATATATAGATGTATACAGAGGAAGTAAACTTGAAAACAGGACGATAAAACCAGAAAGATAAATACAAGAGGAAACTATATATCTCCTACAATATCTCCAAGAGGAGAAGATTAAGGAAGATCCCGTAAATCAATAGCTGATTTACTGGAATCCTCTACAATGGGAAAGAACAAATGTAAAAGGAGTCATTTTTCAGGTTCCATTTTGGTGTTCTCCACTTACAAGAGTCCGGATGGTTCCCGAAAACCAGAAAATCAATTGCTCGGATCATATGGCATCCAAAGATTCTTGCTCACTAAGCTAATGAATGTGCTCATGCGCTCAAATACAGTCACACCAGTCAAAGTTATGAATTCTGATTCCAACCAAAAGGCCCAAAAACACCATCTGTTGTAAAATCAGATGGGTACTAATTGGCTCTGAAGTATTCAAAGCTTAAGCTCAACTCATAAATTCAGACGGGGATTTACAGAAAGCTTGCCTTTCGAAGAGGTGATAAGGTTCATGGATAACAGTAATGAATGACCTATATATGTTACAATCCATGATCACTAAAAATCATATAATAGCTCAATTCTCAGCAAAAGAGAACTGAATGTAACAATGGGATGCAAACCCGGAACACCCTGAGAAGAGCTGATAGAGAGACATGAGAAATATTGAAAACGAGCAGGAGAGAGATAATTCTATCTTAATATAGCAAGTGCCATCATCCGGTGTCTTTCTGTTAGGTTGCTGCACAAATTTAGATTTGTAAGAGCACAACCACTTCAAAAGGCTGCGTGCAATTACATGTTGCATTTAAACAAAGAAATATTAAAAAGAAAAATCCATGGACAAAATGCACAAGATCACTCAGTATTCTTTGACATGCAACATTCATACATTGAAAATGTTAACCTCTGGCTTCGGATGAAGGAATGCAAGTGCCACAGATGAGGAGTGGTCGGTTAGGATTCTTCTCTTAATTAGGAGTCTTTAATCTTACTTAATTTCTTTTTTTTTATCTGATCATTACAGTCGGTTAAATTTTTCAGAATATGTGTTGAAAACTAATTCTGTTGTTATTACAACTCTTCTGTAATTTAGACTCTGCTACAACTTAAACTTTGTTTCTGACTTGGTTTTTTGCAATATTCGAACATTTTAGCTGTATTTTTTTATTCATGAAGAAGCTTGATTTGCATCTTTATTGGATCCTAAGGTTCATCATTTCTATATCAGATTCTCAACCGTAGTGAGATGCTCGACACCATTAGTTTTTTCATCAGATCAGGACATCCATCTCGTCCTTCAGCTTGCATCCGAATTTTCTCCTTTAAAATGATTTTATCTGACCTTACATCTTTCATAATATGTGTATATGATTTTGGGGTTTTAAATCGCATGATTTCGGTATCTGAAGTTTAAAATATGTCCGTTTGAATCTATAGTGTGAAAGTAGAGAATCTTGCAGCAAGAAAGACTTTATCCTGATTTTGCAGGTTTGATTAAAGGTCCATACGAACTTAGATTTCTGCCCATGATACCTTCTTTGAAAGCTTGTTATGTGTAAATTAATTTTTATTTAGCCTACGTTCATATTTTAAAATTATAACTCGGTAAAAACTTGTCACCAGTAGTAAGGTCCGAAATATAAAATGCAAAAAATCTCATATTTTAGTCATTAATTCACAAAGTTTTTTAAGCATTACAAACTCATAAAAATAACTTTCAATAAACTCAAAATACATTAAAAAGTATAGTGTAAAAAAAATAAACACACACATATATATAAAAGAGTATCTTTCAAATTCAGTTAACTTCTGAATAGTTATGTCAGTATCCTCAATGCCTCTCAACCAATTCATCTTCTACAATACATGTGTATTCTTTAGCAAAAACCTTTGTCAAACATGTGATGGCAAGGTCAGGCACTTCCCAGCCAGTAAATTCGCTCAGTTAGGCAAAACAAAACCATAGCCTTTAGCTTATTGGCTTCTAGTAATATATATGAAACAAGTAAACAAAATAAGTGTGAAATAAGTTTGAAGAAAATGGTAGAATGGTTACACTTCGCAGCAGTGCCTATTTCTGGAAGGAAACAAACATGTTATAAGAACATTTCATTGCCAGTTGCTAATTTTGGGGCTGTAACAAATACATTATAAGCACAGTTCATGGGCAACAGCTAATTCTGGGGTATAAGCCAGTCAAAATGTGTAAAAATTTCGTGCAGAACTGTTCCCTTTGCAACAAACTGTGCTCAGGTTCCTCTTTTATGCAAGAAAATGGCGACAACTCTTGTAATCTTAAGTTCAATATTAAGCACTAATAAAGGAGATTATTCTGCCACCAGATTCACAAAAACGAAAAGGAGGCACGTCAATAACATGGCACAAGAGAACTCGTCTAACAACAACAGTTATTTAGAATTGGGTATTACCTCATCATAATGTATTCTAAGAATTTCTAGGTTGTGAGAGCATTTTAGCAAGTTGATCATTGGCTTTACATGGCATGGATGGCACATTGCAAACTCTAAGGACTTCAGGTTACGAAATGAAGTGCAGAGGTATTCTGATGGCACAAGTGCAAGACACTGAAGACAAAAAATAAAAATAGAGGTAACTAAATGAAGTTACAACCGTACAAAGAATCACCTCCACAATTCAATTCTAAGCTCTCAAAACCACCTGGGAGATTCTAGTCCGTTGGCTGAATTGCAAACAAAAATACAAGCAAAAGCATTTGGCGAAAAGTATCACCAGTGGGGAAAAAAAGAAAACAAAGCTATCAATTACATTAGAAAGGCAAGTGTCTAAATCAAAATTGCATATGAACAAAAACCAAATTAACAAGTAATAATCACGTTAGCTGAAAAATTAATAGAAATTGAATTTTGTATGAGGGAGCTGACTGATTTATGAAAGATTGATTTCATAGTTAAGCTTTAATTATGATGAAAAACTGGCAAACAATTTTAAGCCAAGCAAAGAAGAGAATTTTGTACCACTAAGAGAGATGCTGACAGTTTCAGAACTTCTACATTGCATAGTCCTCTGAGGATCTTGCAAATAACATTAGTTTCAGAAGGTCTACAGAATTTTACTCATCTTTTGAGGTGCGCTTTTCTGTCAATGATGTTGCTTTTTTCTCGTGAAGCAGGATTCTGCTACAACATGCTACGTGAATTGTTTGAAGGGGAATGTTTTTTATTTTTTTGCATGAATGGGTTATTGCTGTTAGAAAATGCCCTCAAACTATTTAAGAGCCCTTATTGTGTACCAAGAAAGATCTGAGCCTCAGATGTACACCAACCTCAGGCCTGCTTTTCACTGCTAGAGCCTTATATTTACACACATGGACTTTGTAGACGATGAATTTTGATGAATTGTTACAATTTTAGAACCTTATTACATTTCTAGACAGAAGGCCCCGTTTTTTTTGTCCTTTGAAGAAAGAGTGATGTTCATAGGAGAATTACAGCTTTTTAATATTATTGTGTATCAATGAGCTTATTCTTTATTTTTCCTTCGATTTTTAACGGTTAACAATCTGCTGTTGATGGATTCAATGTTTACATTATGTAAATGGCTTCTCATGGGTTCGTCTTCAAAGAAGTTTTCCACCTATCATCCTGGTAGAAAATCAACACCATTATCTGTTAGGATCGGGTTGATTCATGCCCAGAAATGGAAGACAAGCTTTTTAACGTGATTCGGCAATTCAACAATCGTCTACGTTGACGAGTAACTAATTCCATTAGGTAGAAAGTAAAATATAATCTACAACAACGTAGGAGAAGGAACACCCTCAACTCAACTCTAAACATCTTTAATTACCTCACATCTCTCTCTATCTCTCTGTTGCTGCAGCTACTGCTTCTAATGCACTACAATATTATGCTGCTGCTTGCTCTACTTCTATTGAACAATTACAGCTCTATTTATAGCTGAAAATGGAGGGACAAACATCCTCATTTTCATGAGCCTTCATTATGGCCAACAATTTGGTAGACATACAGTCCATTTTCCAGCCTTGTTCCGGCACATTTTCAATTAGTTCACAACTTTTTTTTTTCCAATTTATTGATTAATATATATATTTTAATTCATTATATTATATTAAATACGGACATCATATTTTCATTTCTCGAGCAACTGATATTATAATACTAGAAAATATATTTGATGTATCAATATATTTTGAAAAAATAAATTTTAGCCTAAAATTGTATTTAAAAAGCATGAATAACTTAATAATAGATGAATGAAGTTTATGTCTGTATATAACATGTTTAGGCGTGAGAAAAATACCAAATCTAAATGACATGGATGTAACTCATTTCCAAGCCCAATTTTTTTGGGCATGGTTAAGGGCAGAGTCCAAGTATGCATAGCTTTGTTAAGCTGGTAGATCTAATGTTTTTAGATTTAGTTATGTGCTGAGTTCAAACGAATATGAATATGACGAGTTGTCAGACCCAATATCCATTGATTCAGCTAAACGTTGAGCCCATATAAATGTGAGTTTGACGAGCTATCAAACTCAATAACTTAGATTTCAGCTACGCGCTGAATCCAAGCAAACATGAGTCTAGTGAGCTATTAAACTCACTGTCTATGGGTTTGGTATCGTGTCAAGCTCAAGTGAATATGAGTTTGGTGATCATTATAGACTCCATGTCAGGCCATAAAGCTTCATTTATTTATTATTATGACTTTTAACATAAAATGT
>Ga0325403_1000768_pt1 | contig 24440 bp, 9 predicted proteins | sample PopdelMetagenome_19_FD_205665 | JGI IMG/M metagenome (GOLD analysis project Ga0325403, IMG submission 205665) | Populus deltoides microbial communities from Bellville, Georgia, United States - Xylem-PdKOR-R4 | ecosystem: Host-associated > Plants > Phyllosphere > Stem > Wood/Secondary xylem... | reverse complement strand
TTACGAAGTGTGAGGCATCAACCAACCCATCGAGCAAGGAATTAATAGGAAATTTAGTGAGAAAAAAAGGTAGAAACAAGGTAGTAGCTCACGACAAGGAAAAATATAATTGTGGGAGTGGAAAAACTTTAACTGGTTAACATTCAAAGTTTGTTTTAGTGCCGGATAAAAAGTTCTAAGTGTATTTAAACAAGTTTGAATGGAAAGAAATGGGATTGATGCATAATTGTTAGATTTTTTTAATTAGGATTCTTAGGAGAAATTTGGGAAAATGTGAAATTATTGTGGTTTGATGCAATTAGATAGTATAAATTATGAATGAAGCAAAATAATAAAAAATAGAAGAAAACAAATTTGCGTTATAAAAGTGGTTAGTGGCCGGTCAAAATTGAATGATAATGGAGGATATAGAAATCAAATGAATGTTTGTGAATTGTGTGTAATTGATGTGTGTTGATGTATTTTATAGTGAATTGGAATGGATTTAGTAAATTTAATTAGTTGTAAATATATGTTAGTGTAGTTGAAATCTATTAGTGAGGAGGATTATGGAGATATATGTGATTATGCTTAAGAATTGGATTTTTTAGTGTGAAACGGTTGTGGTGATGAGTGTGAAAATTAAACATTTGAATTTCAAATTAAAAAAAAAATGAGGTTTATAAGGCCGACGACCATATAAGGAAATTATCATAAATTAAAAATTTAAAGGCTAAGTTTGCTAAGTATGGAATATTGAATTATAAGGATAAAGAATAGGTTAATGAAAAAGTCAACTTGATAAATAGAAATTGAATTTGAAAGTATGCATGTTACATAAGATAAGTTAGAAGTAGAATGTTATGTAAAACAAATTGAAAATATGAATTTTTATTCAAAGTGTAAATGATTAATTAGGACATTGGTAATGTAATTAAATAGGTATATGTTATTGAGAATCGGAAAATGTGTAGCTAATTAAATAAAAAGATAGTTAAAGAAATATGAAATTGATGAGATACTGATAATAATATCTTTTCTGGAACTGAAAGAGACACCACGAGCGATATCTTCCGTAGCTAGAAAAGTATAGTGTGCAAGAGGTATAAGTAGGTGTTCTTCACCTCACCTAAATTATAGAATTTTTTATTTCATTGTTTTATTTCAAATATTTTGTTTATTGGATGTGTATTAATTGTTAGAAATAAAGAATCAAAGAGATAAATAATATTGCAGAATGTTGACAATCAGAAGGATCGTCGAATTTATTGAAATCCGTGAGGAAATTGCTGGATTGTTAACAATCGCAAGGATTTTTGAATTTATTGGCATCCATGAGGGGATTGCCGGATGTTGACAATCAAAATGATCGTCGAATTTATTGGTATATGTGAGAGGATAGTTGTAATGATGATGATTAAAAGAGTTGCTGAAGTTATGTTAATTATACAAGATTGATGTTGAAATGTGAAAATAAGTGTTAGTGAGTTAAGTTTCTGAATGGTAGTTTAAGAAATTAAATTGTAATGTTGGTGTTAAATGTAGTTTTAAGAATAATATGTGAATAATAAGCTTTTGGGTTAAAATAGTAATTAAATCTTTATATTTAAATTATAGGTTTGTCACAACTCATGTGAGATTAGTAGGGTGTAGGGTTATAATCTTCTTGTTGATATGGTAAACTAATTTAATAATGTATATTGTAGATTTTTATGAATGGGTATGAAAGTAGAATAGTGTGTGATACATGTAAATTAAATAATTTTATTATTGGTATTGTAATAATTAAATGATTGTTAATTAAAATTATATTTAAAGATATATTAATATGGATTTAATGTAAGATGCCAAGTAGATATGTATATATACTTGTGTGCTTGCATATTTTAATTGAACTATAATTTAGCAATTGTTTATATTTTATATTATTTTAAATGTTTATGTCATATGATTAATTAAATATATGTTTGTGTATGAAGCAATTTGAAAAGTATGATTGGAATTGAATAAGATGTAATCCATAATGGTTGGATCATGAATGAGATGTGAGAGGTGATGATTGTGATTGAAAGTATAAGTATTGATAACTTGATATGTCTAAAATAAAAGGAAAATTTTATTGGATTTTCAGTATAGACTTGAGGAATATACTTATAATATTACTAACTACAGTTGTGAAAAAAATCTTATGGTTTATAAATGAATTGTGAATAGTTGATTTAAATCTGATTTTGAATTTTAGAATGTAATAGAAAAAATCTATGAGATTATGTATAGAAAAATATAAAAAAAATTGTACAATAAAGAAAATATGCATAATAAAATAAAATATGCACAAAAATAATTCATGTTTTCCCCGCATCCGAGCTGCGCTTGAAAGCGTGCTCAAGTGCCTAGGGTTGTCCATGGGGAGCAAGAGTTGTGCTCACCTGGGTTGAGCTCGATCAGTCCTTTTGGATTTTTTTATTTTTTTATTTTATTTTCCTTGGCAGATCACCTGTAATTTGAGTTTTTACTTGCCAAACACAAAAATGCTTCACACCTCTTGGAAAATCCTGGATGACTTGATAGGAGGAAAAGTCCCCCGAAGGAAATTTGCGTCCTCTCTTAGAGGTTTGTCAAAAGTGCGTTTTTATCGACATTATCGTTTGGATTATTGTAATTGTTATTAGGCTATAATTGGTCATTTCAAGGCATGGGCGTGTGTTATTATAATTGGATTAGCACTGTAATTGGGCCCAATCTAATGATGTAGATACCTATGAGATTCATTATTATATAATTGTGCTTCTTTCCTACCTATTTGCTGGAAATGCAAGGAACAAAAGGAAAAGTAGATTCCCCCTTCACATGTGATGTTATAGCATGTTTAGTTTGGCTTGGCTTGGCTTTGGGAGGGACCAACTCACTTGATCTTCATGGCATTGATGATTGCCTTCAAACGAAGAACAACATAATCCCAAATGATTCGGCAGGCTCTGTTCCACACAGACGAATTCAGCTGTGTTTTCCTCAGCTTCAATGGCGGCCGGCAAGTTCTGGGTCTTGTTTACGGGCATCATCAAGATCTCACAGGCCTTCGTAATTACCCTTTAACTCATACTTGCCGTATCATTTGGTCCCGATTCCCAGGAATTTTCGTCAGAGAGCGACACCTCTGGATACAATTGTACGCTCATCTTGTTGCGTCATTGTTATTGGTATCATGATCTTAATTATTGAGCTCGGCTAACAAAAGTAGTACGTAGATTGCCCCACACACCCTATGAGAAATAAATTTGATATGAATATATCAGTTTAAATATGGATTTGACATGTTCAAAATCCTATATGTTACGAGATTTGGTCCAAAAATATCATGTTTATTCAAATAAAAAGGAGTTGTTTAAGGCCCATTTGATCCCCAGGTTCAATCTTGTACTCCTCTACGCAAATGATGCTCTGTTTCGGACATTATTAGGCGCCAAGGACTGCATACAGCTTTTATCTATTTATTTCAAAATGCCCCCTCTGACAGTAACACTTCACCAGTTTATGCCACCATAACCACAAGTGAACATCTACAGTAAAACCAGGAAAATCCATTCGAATAGTTTTCACTTTTCACAGTCAATCAAATTTGACTTGAGCAATTGAGTTCCATAGAATAGCAAGGAAGGCTCTAAGGTCACACAGCAATGATGGTGGAACCAGACCAGATATAAGGGGGTGTTAGAAGATATGAAAGTGATTGTTTTTTAAAGTATATATTTTTTTTGTAAATATATTAAAATAATGTTTTTTTAAAATTATTTTTGATACCAACACATCAAAACAATTTAAGAATATTATAAAAAATTAATTTGGAACAAATAATTTTTTTTTTTTTGAAAAACAAAACAATATATACCAAAATTACACATGAAGTAGCAGTAAAAGTAATACCCTACCCTCCAACTTTAATATCTAGTCGGAAACAAGCCACTTCCAGCAATCACTCATGTGGGCCTATCTCCTAAGACCAGAAAATGAGGATGCCATATGGCTGGGTCCACCAACATAGACATCTTCTCAATCAGAGAGAGCTGCTGGGAATCAAGTTGAAGTAGTCATGAAGGACATTTATTGCATAAAGAGAATATAAAGAAAGGGGGAAATGAAGAGTAAAAGAGAAAGAAGCCAAGTAGAGGGAAAGGGATAAGCATGGAGAAGTCCAGTTCCATCCCATATAAGACCCTCTGGGGCCCTTGTCATGTTGTTAGGGGTCACTGTTCATACATACCTGTCTGTGTCTTGGAACTATAGTGCTTTGTTTTAAACTATCCATAGAATAATTTATTTCACCTTCCAATACCCTCCAAGATTGTCATTGGTTACAACATATATATATATAAAAAAAATAAAAAATAGTCAAAAGCTCATCATCTCTTATCTGAGATTCTGTTCCTGTGGTGGTGTGTGATTGGGAACCAAAAAGATAAATCTAAAAGCTGCTTTCTTCCCCATTGTTTCAGAGCATCTTCACAGAGATGCATGCATGTTTTGTTCACTTCTCCACAAGCATGTAAACAAAACAAAAGCAAACATGAACAGTGATTTCACAACAGAGGAACAGGGAGAGGACTCTCAAAACAGTATCTGCAACCTCACCATTTCAGCTCTCGGCTATGGCCCCCAAGAAAATTCCTTGGTTTAATGTTGAATTGAAAAGGGAATAAAGGGAAAAGCAGAGAAGAGATTTGAGCATTCATGAAAAAGAGATAGTAAAGAGAAGACTTGGTAAAAGACTGATAATACATATCAGCCTTTTTGACAAACAGAAAAAGTTGCAAGCTAAAAGCTCTAAAATATCCTTTTTGTGTATCAGGAAAGTCCTCATTGTTGTTATCCATTACAAATGAGCTACTCCATCAAACACAGAGATGAAGTATTTTGGCCATTATCGATAACAGGAAAAAAGAAGAAAAGAGATTTCACAAGCATGATTGATTTCAATTAGATCAACAGTTACAACTGGACACAAATATCGGCCAATTATTTCTCTAAGAAAAGCAAAGAAGAGAGGGTGAAGAGCTAAAGACAGTGCATTGATACAAAGCTACATAATCTCTAATGATCATGTTCTACTACCTCAACACAATTTGTAAAATCCTTCTTTACTCCATGGAAAGAATTAAGAAAAACAAAGATGTCTCTATGCAGGTCTATTTCTCTTGTGGCCACCTTTGCCATCAGATTTCAAGGCACCACTAGAATCCCCCTCAGAAGAGGCGTCCATGGATTTGGTGAAGGAGGTAGAAAGATCAGCATAAAGGTCAACTACCCTCCTGATATTGTTGTTGAGCTCCCTTATCAGACCCACATTTCTGCTCAGGTTGTCAGGGATCTTGGATTCATGGTTCTGATTTATCTCATTAATGAGAAGCCTATTCTGATCCAAGATATTTTGGACCTGAACAAAGTTCTTTTGAAATGTCTGCAAGATCTTGCCATCTATCTGGGTACCATTGCCAAGTCCTGAGAATGTGTCACCCTCCATGGTATCTTTCCCTTTTTTGGAGTCAGAACTCTATCTAATCAAAACCAGTCCTGCATGAACAACAACCATAAAGAACGAAGAAAAATGAGAAAGAACAAAAGATGAGACAGTGCTTGCTAAACTGTATGCATCTATTTTTTTTTTAATAAAGACCGTAATCATATTTTGTATATGGATTTATTTATTTATTCATCATCAATACATATAGATAAAACACCAGACAAAACATGAGAAACCTTGGAATTGTTTTAAGACATTATTTTTTTGGCATATGAGACAAGAGCCTGTAGTAGAAATCATGACTTCCATGGGTTCCACTTTTTTACAGAGGGATCTGATAACAAATACTACCCAATTATTTACTATTGTTATTATTATTATTATTATTATTTATGATGAGATGTGAAAAGGCAGATCCCATTTCCATAAAAGGGAACCTCTTTTTTATGTACTAAGAAAAATACCCACCCAAAACTCAGTTTCGAAGGAGAATCTCAAAGACCAAGAAAAAAAACAGTCAAGATGCAGAGAAGATGAAGCCATCTGGCTGTACTGTACTTACTATTACTACTGCAGATACAACATCATTAATTCTTACAACAGAACAAAAAAAAAACAAAATGTTGATAGCAAATCAAAATGGGATTTTCATTTTAAGGTAAAAGAAATAAATATTTCTAAAATGGGATTTACTTAAAATCCAGAAACATGTCTTAGATACACAAGGAAAGAACCAAAACTTGAAAATCAAACGTCCCAAGCTTTACATTACAAACTTGCAGCTGCGGAAGCTCAAATTCTAAGTGGAAAATGGAAAATGGAAAAATCCAACCTTTTTTTATAAAAAAAAAATCCGAAACGACCTGGATAGCCTATGAACACCAATCTTCGTAGAAAAAACAACAAAATAAATATATATTATCTATATTGGTTTTAAGGCAGTGGAAAATTCGCAAAACAAAGAAACAAGATAGAGATCAGTTCTAGAAAGAAAATGAACCCATCAAACTAAATAACACAATTAAATCCAAGTAAAAACAAAATAGATTGCAGTGATAGAGGGAGTACCTTAATTATTTTATATTTTATCGTAACTCGTTGTTAGTGTGTGTGTGTGTGTGTGTGTGTGTGTGTGAAGGGAAGCGTATTGGTTGAATACCTTGAAAATCTGGGACATTATATCCTGGAAGAGAAGACAGAGATTGAAGACGAGGGATTCCCGAGGAAGAATGGAAAAGGATCGGCGATTTTTTGGATTGATGAAATACAGGTTAGGTGTTGTTGTTTCTCATGAATTATGAGAAAATCTGTAGAGAGAGAAGGTGAGGGAGATTGTAGTTTTAGAAAGAGAAAGTGAAGATTTGACAGTCACGCTTGGACCCCTCTCTTTCTCTCTGTTTTACAACTATTCGATTCTCCAAACTCCTAAATAATATTTCCACCTCTTAATTCCTTCTTCTTATTATTTCTGATTTGATTCACTGGGTACTGCTCCCATCTTTTGCTCAGATCCAAGACATGATTTCTCCAACTGTTTAATTATTGGGCACGTGGCATGTGCTTCTGGATATGTTGTCCATTAACATAGACCCCACTTCTGGGATTTATCTTCATCCCCCTGCTGCCGACCCCTCTAGGGTTAATTTGGGTTGTTTTTGTTTGGCGGATAGTGTTTGAAAATATGATTAAAATTATATTTTTAAAAAATTATATATAATTTTTTAAATTAGATTTTTATGTTTTAAGATTACTATAATATGTTGATATTAAAAATTATTTTTAAAAAATAAAAAAAATATTATTTTGATACATTTCCAAATGAAAAACATTTTAAAATACAACCGCTATTACACTCCTAAACACCCTCTTAGAATATAAAACATAAAATTACATGTACCGAGAGTATTAGTAAAATAACATATTTTGTATTTATCACGATTTCAAAACATGATATTTAATGAAGTCATGATTGATAAACATGGTATTGACAAATATCACGTTTTATAAGTATGATATCTACCTAAACCACAAATTACCCTAAATTTATCCTTAAACCCTAAAAGATATTACCGATAAACCCTATACTACTAACCCATAAATGATTAAAAAAAAATTAACTAACCATAAACACTTACACTCCCTAACCGTGATTCAAACCTCAAATCCTAACACCATCTATAACATGAATGTTACTTAACCATTAAAAGCTAACACTAATCCATATCTTAAATACTAACCATTACCCTAACCCTAACAAATACCTAACCTCACAAAAACTAACCATAATACAAACTTCTTACAAAAAAATCTAACCTTAACTAATCCTAACTTAATCCAAACATAAAACACTAACCCCAAATCCCTAAGATTAAAATGTCAAATCTCTTGTCGATATAAAGTTAATGGTTGTTAAAACCTTTTAGATTAGGTTTATTTTCTTATAAAATTAAACTTTGCATAAAAATTATATTTTTTACAATGTTTCTTTTCTTATCATTTATGTGATTTTAAAGCCGCTAGTAATCAAAATATATTTTGGATTTTTGGTGAATTACATAATAACTATAATCTTTATCCTGTTTTTATTTTTTAAAATTAATTTATTATCAAGCATTTTATAATCAAAATTTCTTTTGAATTTAGGGTGAATTGTATAATAATTGTAATTCTTTGATTTGTGATACCTATTTAACGATTATTTGGTCTATTAATCTTCAACTTTTTGGTTTATGACAGATGTAAATGCAAGAATTCAACAATATTCAAATTAAAATTAAACTCAACAAATAATCTTGTTATCTTCGTTCATGTGGTGACTAGTAAGATTTTGATTTCAATACTAGTACTCCAAATATTATAGTACTCCAAATTATATCTAATAAAAAAAATATTTGGATCTTAACTTAACCAACCCATTTTTTGTTTTTTTTTTTAAAACAATATTCCAAATATACCAAAATACATTAAAATTAACTGCAAACTCATAATTAATAAAACAACACAATATAATATATCGATAACATATAAGCAAGTCTATTTATCTATGCCTACGTCGTCTACTTGATAGGCTAAATTCATCAATAACACGACTACCTTCTATTTGAGTGGCTTCATCCTCGACCATAACATCATCAAGAGTTAACATCTCTTCAAAGTTTGCAAGTGCAGTGCGACAAGAAGTAAACTAACAAGACGCGTAAATATATCCTTCTGTTTCTTTATCAAGATTACAAAGCACATAAACAACCTCTAGACCTTTCAGTAGTAAGAAGCCAACTTAATATTAATAAAATTCATACATTAAAAGTTTCATAAATAAAACGCACCATTCAACATATATTAATTTCAAAAAGTTATGATTATTTAGCGTATTTTAAATATGTTGCGCATGTTGCTCGTATTGCAAGTCTTTTACTGGAGAAATATGCTCGAGGTCTGGTGTGATTACCTGACGTGTTATACCCATATACCAAATATTATACTCCTTTTCTGTAATCACAGGATGCATCTTGACAAATATCTTTGTTCTCCGTGTATCTCACTATGATATATATGTTGCATGGTAGGCTTAACTAGTCATAATCGTTACTTTTACCCTGACAATTTACTACGTGCAATGTATTATTCATATCAATGTCAACTAGAATATGCTAACTGAATTTGAACAATCATATCACTCGATTAATAAAAAACACTAACAAGACCATTGTTGTTTATATGTCTATCCCCTAATGTAAATTACCAACCAGTTTATCGTCTATGTAAGGAGACCACATGACCTATAATACAAGTATTAAAAATATAAAATGAAAATAATAGGTAAAAGAGTAGATATGTTGTCACCAAGCTCAGATAAATCATATCTATATTGATTAGTGTATTTATTGTCAAACATGTTTTCATCACCCCTTTGTAACAAATCAGTTATCAATGACATGTTTAGGTTGTTCCTAACTAACCTAGAAGGACCAGTGGATTATGATGCTCTTCCACCCATTCAACCAAAAGTTGAGATAGACAAAGAAATTGGTCAACTACCCACATATAATTTTATCATGTTCAATCCACTTTGGACAAAAGGATCAATCGTTGTCTTAAAACTAACATCACATGTGATCAGTACAAGAAAATACTAATGTTACCCAACTTTACACCTCCAAGTTATATCAACTACAATATCATTAATTACACTTAAGTCCATGACATATAACATTCAACAATAAACTACTTTCACTATTGTAAGTGATACTATTGTTCATATTAGGAGCAATAGTACCATCATAATGAAATAACATAAAAATATTATAAAATATTTTGCAGAAAAAAATAAAACCTATTCCAATCAATTTAACATAAATTAATCAACATTCTCAATTTCAGCAACTTAGCTAACAAATCAACATAAAACATAATTAATCAAAATTCAACCTAAATCATGTTATTTTTATGCTCAATTGCATAAAATGAACCTTAATTGCATAATTTTATAGCTAATTAACACAACTCAATCAAAATATCCAATATTGGCAACTTACCTTAAAAATCAACACAAAGCATAATTGATCATAATTCAACCTAATTAATGTTATTTTCATACTCAATTGCATGAAATCAACCCTAATTGCATAATTCATAGCTAATTTAACACAATTCAATCAAACATTAATTTCAAACAAACTTAATTTTCAAACTAAACCCTAATTACAAGTAAACATAAATTAACTATAACATATACACCAAATTAATATAGATGTAGGTTGTTTACCTTGCTTCTTTCAACTGAGGAGTAGTGGCAATCGGTGCTCATGTCTTGGGGATTGGTGGTAAGGCCAGGGATAGTGGTTTTTACGCTAAAGGCTTGAAGATAGGGAGAGTGATTTTCTAGTGTGTTTTAATGCTGAGATGGTAGTTTTGACTGGTTTTTTAGAGAGAGATATTGTGTGGATGACAAGTTTTTAGAGAAAGAGTGGTTGCAACTGTGGGGGGAAAGAAAAAGAAGCTATGTTAAATTGCACAACTTGTCACGATTCTGAATCGCAAAATCATAAGTTGCTGTATTTTAGAATTGTGACATTCTATAGATGTTACAATTCCTAAGCATGACATCCTTAAATATTGCAATTATGAATCGTGACAATCTCAAATAATGTTACTTCACAATTATTTTTCAAACTTTTCTATTTTACTAATATTTTTAATTTATTGTGATAATATTTTTTTTTAAAATAATCAATTCAAGTGGATTCATGTCAAGTCATTTTGGGTTCGGATCACTACACAAGTGTCTTTAATCCAAACCCATTGAGTTTGAACCATTCTGATCAACTAATGGGCTCTGAAGTTAATTATTTCTTGTAAAAGAAAGAATTTGACTATTAATGTATATTTTAGATGTATATGTATATATTATGGATATCAACAATGATAATTATGGATATCAACTATGATAATTACAAAAATATATATGCATTCATATTATCAAAGGTTTGGAGTAAAAATTTAATTGAGTAACTTGTTATCAAATTACCAAATAAATTAAAAGAATTGAGATTTTCATTGTAATGATTCATTATGTTCTAGACTATATTATTTGTATGAATAGTGCCTAATTTTTTTTTTTATCATAAAACTATTATTTCTTTTTAATTTTACCCTCTTGAGTTACATTAGCATAGTTTTGTGTGCTTACATGTATTTTAGTTTGTAGTATCTCGTAAATACAAATTCTTGAGAAATATTGCAGAATCAAACTTTAATTGTAGTTATAAATAACAATTAAAATAAAGAGGGTCAACTTGTAAAAAGAACAACAATAAAGACCCCATTTATACTTTAGCATGGAAAACTTCAATTTTATCCGTAAATTTTATGTTTTTTACCAATTGATCCTTGTTGATTTAGCAATTTATGTTTTGATGCCATACTTCATTTTATTAATGTTTCAGTCCCTAGATGTTGAAATAAGAGAGTGAATGTGTCATATGACTGCTTTCTAGCCATTAAAAACATTGATCTTTGTGTCAACTAGTTTGTCTTCTTAAGAAAAGTTCATTGAAGATAATATTTTCCTATAACTATGCTAGAAAAAATAGATTGGGGTTAGTAAAGTTTTTTATTTGTTTATTTTTTTTACGGATTAGAGGGTTTTAAGGGTTAGAGGTGGGCTTATTAAAGTTTTTAGGGTGTTGTTTTTGGTTTTTTGGGTGAAAATATGTTGAAAATAGATTTTTGAGGTCAAAATACATGTTTTCAAGTGTTTTTCTATAACCATGCTGAAAAAAATATATCATAGTTCATGATTTTTTTTATTCAAGTAATTTCCTTTTCTAGGAGTGACTAGAGAAATTTAAGGGTTTAAAATAAGTTTATTGAGGTTTATATGGTATGTTTGAGGTGTTTTCAAGTGAAAGTAAGTTGAAAAAAGATTTTTTGGTTCAAAAAATATGGTTCTTTTTTTTACCATTTAGGGAAAAAAATGGAATGGATGACTCTCTAAATAAAAATGCATACCACACATGCCTAAGTTTCTTGATGATTGACCTCCTAGTGTAGGCTTGTACTGCCACGGCCATCAGTGTTTGGTCTTTCCATTTTATTTTATTTTTTCTATTTAAATATTAATTAATACCCCATCCTAGTTCTTAAATTTTTTAGTTTGACTTTATTTTTAAATGGTAATTTATTTTTTTAAATGTTTTTTAATTTTATAATGCTTCGAAAAGATTGTTATAATTTGTTAGTAATTCATTTCCTCTTACATTTTATATAAATAAGTTTTATTTTTTTGACATATTTATATAAAAAAAAATCATTTGTAATTAACAACAAGAATTAAGCTCTAAGATAAATAAAATAAAATTTATAAAATAAAACAAAGAGTTAGTGTAAAATATGTGCACTTGCATCTTTCTTTTACTTTCACTAGAAAGATTAGCTTTTTAATTTAGTATTTAATTCACAACTCCTTTTCTAATTATTAATTCATAATTTTTTTAATTTATTGTATTACGTATAAACAATATCTTTCTATTTTTGTAATAATAAAATTTATGATACCCAAAAATAAATTTATAGAATAAAACAAGTTAGTGTAAAATATGTGCACTTGAATCTCTTTTTTAGCTTTAACTAGAACGATTAGCCTTTTAAGTTAGTATTTAATTAACAACTCCTTTTCTAATTATCAATTGATAATTTTTTTAATTTATTTTATTACATATAAACAACATCTTTCTATTTTTCTAATAATAAAATTCATGCATGGAGAGCAAGTGATTTCTACACCACTTAGTTTCAAGGAAATAATCACGTTATTCTTTAAAAAAAAAAAAACTAACCAAAACAAAAGTTCAACAATTTTATAGATATTAAACTTTCTTCCATGTATGCAAACAAATTACATATATATTGTCATTTTTTTTATGTGGAAAATATTTTGTGAAAAAAGAAGAGAGATTAGCGCAAAAGATTTCATTTTTTTCCGATAATTTGAAGATATATTATCAAGTCATAGAAAGATTTCTCATGATTACAAAGCAGAATGACTAGAAATAGTAGAATAAATAATATAAAAATATTATTATTTATTAACAAAAATTGAAAGAGGATATGAATTTACTGTTCAAGTATTTATGAATAGCTATTCATAATTCTTTGTTTTTTTTTAATTTAGTTTTTTATTTATTTTATCTATCAATATTAAATTTATTATAAATTGAACTTCATAATTTTTATAATTTATTTTATATGGGTATTTTCAATTTCATTACCTGGGTGGTGTGTTTAACATGTTAGAATGATGAGCGTGTTTAGCAAGTTAGCCCGGGTTGACTCGAATTTTTTTTGGATCTTTTTTTAATTCAAATATATTTTTAATTTCATCATTCTAATTTAAAATTGAGCTTCTTAATTTATTTTGATTTACTTTTTATATGATTGTCTTGATCTTATGACCTAAGTCAAGGTTTGGTAGGTTAATTCAAGTCATTTGTTTTGTCCTTTTTTCATTGAATTTTCTTTCAACTTCATCCTTTTCACATTAGGTGAATTAAGAATTGGACCTTATAATTTATTTTAATTTACTTTTAATAGGGTTATCTAGGCCTCATGACCTGTGGTCATGATGAGTTTTATAGGTTAACCCGAGTTGACTAGGGTATTTTTTTCTTTTTTATTTATTTTTTTTTCAATTTCATCATTCAAAATTAGATTGATTGAGAATTAAGTTTCATAATTTGTCTTGATTTAGCTTTTATAATGTTATCAAGGTCTTATGATCCGAGTTGAGGATTTCACAAGTTAATCCATTTGACCCGAGTAAATTCAATATATTGCTATCTCAATATAAAAAAAAGATGTCATCTTGAAATTTATTTTTGAGTCAAACTAGATTTTTATCAGTTAGTTATACTACTTTTAGACCCTCAAATTTGACCAGGTCAAATCATGTCAACTCTCACAACATTTAAAAAACATTTTTACTAGAAACACATCAAAAATGTCTGAATATTTTTTTCATGTTAAAAAAATATTTAATCTTATCTGTAAAGTAGCATAAGTAAATGATCTATTACAAATCTAAATGGGAACGAGAATAAGGGATTAACGAACTTTGTAAATACATTAAAAAACAAGAAATATAAGTTTTTAAAATTTTAATTACCATATTGTGTTTTTTGAAAAAAAAAATTATTCTATTGATAAAATAAATATCACTACCACAAATTTGGCAAATACAAATAGAAACACTAACAGAATTGTTTTGTCGATAGATTGCAGTGAATTATATCGACAGACTTCTTAATCGTTATATCCATTGGTAAACACCGACAGAAACATCCTATCAATATATACTGAGGGAATTGCAGCGGAAAAAGAAGGAATAAAAAAAATCCATAAAAGTAAGATGACATATAACTTTTACCGATGTTTTTACTAATGGAATTAACTTGATGGTAAAGTTTGTCAGTAAATTTACCGACAGAAATAATCCATCGGTATATACCGATAGAATTACAGACATTATTACAGTGGGATTTAAAAAGGCAAATCGTATGATGACATGACATATTTTACCGACAGAATGATCGATGGAATGCTCGACAGAATTATTTCAGTGGTAAATCCATCAGTAATATTTAATTTATGACCTGGCGATCGACTCTCCTCTCCCCTTCTCCCATTTCTCCTTCTTTTTTATGCATTTTTTTCTGCAACAAACAACCGCCACCCCCCCTCAATCTCAACATAATTCAACCTCCCATAACATATTTGGTCACCATAACACTCGGTTTGTTAGCATTCATATTCTGATTCAAATTTTATTGAGGATTCTTCGCCTTAAGTAAGCAAATCCACCCTGTTTTTTTATTTGAAAACAATTTTTCAATGTTAATTTTTTTTTATTTCTGTAGTATATATATTTTGTCTGGGTGTTTACTTATTTTATAGTTTTTTTCTCATACAATTTTGCTATATGAATTTATGATTTGTACATGTTATGATTTGTTTTAAATTTTGTAAAATTATATTTTTTTGTAAATTGATGAAACTTATGTCAAATTTTTTACTTCAATGTATTGTGACAAAATAAATAATGGCTTATTTAACGAGTTTATTTTATATTTTTTTATTGTCAAGTTATAATTTTCAGTAAATGTGTAGAAATTTGAATTTATATAGATATATAATTGATAATAAATTAAGAGAGCTATTAAAACAGATTGAGCGGAACTGATATTTTTGCAAATTTATTTAATTAACATAACTATTACATGTTGTCATCATTATATAAATAGGTTTGATATAAGTAATAAATGATCATTCATGAATGTATTGAGATTCACTCCAGGGGTTATGAAGAATGGGTTATTGTAATAGAGTGATAGAGTCTATGGATTTATTAATTACACACTATCTAATCTGAGAAATATTTGTGAAGGTGGTATTAGATGTCCATGCAAGAATAAAAAATTTATCGATCCAGATGTTATAATAATGCATCTTCTACAAAAAGAGTTCATGGAGAAATACATAAGTTGATATGCACACGGAGAACCATATATTCCTCATGATACCATGGTAAAGATGATGGTTGGGTCAACTTCTAGTGTTAACAACGTGCATGGAGTTGTAGATGACAATAGTAATTCTTAGAGGAATATAATTACAAATGCGATGAGAATAAATCAGGGTCATGTTGGTCAATGTCCAATCGTAGATAAAAAAAACTTAATGCAAACGTGACCAAGGTTTCTGATTTTTTGAAAGATTTTGATAAGCCATTATGAAATGGTTGCACAAATCACAGTAAATTATTGACAATTGCGCATGCGTTCACCATCAAGTCAGATCATGGGTTGAGTGAGGTTGGTTATGACATAATTATCGAATGAGCGAGAATCATTTTACTTGAAGGAAAATGGCTAAAATAGAACTTCTACGTTGAAACCATAAAATTAACATGTATCTAAACTTCTGCATGTTATACTACCTTGAAAATACAGAGTCAACTGAGTGCAAGACATGTGGGTATTCTCATTGTAAACCTAGAACTGACACGGAAATGACTCTTGTCCCACAAAGAAAACTTAGATACTTCCCACTGATACCTAGACTGTGGAGGTTATTCATGCCAAAGACTACTAAGCACATGACATGACACCAATCACATTATATGGTGGATAGAGTGATGGTGCACCCTTCTGATAGTGAAGCCTGGAAACACTTTAACAGTGAGCATTCTTAGTTTTCAGTGGAATCAAAGAACGTGTGTCTTGGGTTATATACAGATAGACTTAATCCATTCGGGTTATTTGCTACTCCTTATTCTTGTTGGTCAGTGATACTCAAGGTTTATAACTTGCCACTAGGGATGTGTATGAAGCTAGAGTTTATTTATTTTTATCTATTATCATACCCAGACCTAATAGTCTAGGTTGGAATATAGATGTTTTTATCTTTGACCATTGATTGATGAGCTGAAGCAATTGAGGTCATCTGAAGATTTGATTTATGATGTATCGAGAAATAAAATTTTCTAATGAAAGAAACTTTGATGTTGACAATCAATAATTTTATTACTTATATTATGGTTTTTGGTTGGAGCACGCATGAAAAACTAACATATCCATACTGTATGGAAAATAACAAGGCATTCACGTTAACACATAGTGGTAAAGCATCTTTTTTTACTGTCATCAACGGTTCTTGCCAATAGATCACAAGTATAGAAAGAACAAGAAGGACTTCTTTGTTGGTAGAGTTGAAAATAATGTTGCACCACCGCTTCATTTAGGTAAGGTATTGTATGATGTGGTGTCAAAGTATGGAGATATTGTGTTTGGTTTTCAATCTGTTAAGCAGAAGTTTCTTGGTTTTAGTTTAACTTACAATTGGATTAAGCGAAGTATTTTTTTAGACATTTCTTATTTTTTGAGACCAATCTCCTCCGCTATAAGCTTGATATTATGCACATAGAAAAGAACGTGTTTAAGAATATTCTCAACACGATTATGGACGTGAAGAGGAAGAAAAAGGACATCATCAAGGTTAGAATCGATATAACTTTGTTTTGTAACAATAAAGATATGAAGTTTGTTTATATTGGGTCACGGGTCACAAATCCCAAAGCCAGGTTCGCCTTAGACAAGAATGCATAATTACTTGTTTATTAATGATTTAAAAGTCTATGTTTTCTTAATGGACATGCCTTAAACATATCAAGGTTAATGAATTTGAAGGATTGTAAATTGTATGGAATGAATAACTATGAATGCTATGTGTTTATGCAAACACTCATTCCATTAGCTTATAAGGATTTATTGTCAAAAGGAATATGAGATACACTCATGGAGATCAATCATTTCTTTATAGATATATGCTCCAACAAGTTGCAGATACAATACATGGAGAGGTTTGAAACAAATATTATCCAAACAATATGCAAACTTGAGATGATATTCTCTCCATTATTTTTAGAATTGATAGAGCATTTACCCATACATTTACCGTTTAAGTCAAAAGTTAAAGGCCCAGTCCAATATAGATGGATGTATCCATTTGAGAAGTTAAATATTACATATGCATCATAATTATTATTTTTTTTGTCTTTCTTTATATAATTCAAAACATTCATTTAATTTCATGCAAGTACTTGTTCATTCTTAAGATAAAAGTAAAAAAAAAACAAGACACATATTGAAGTTTCAATATGCAAGGCTTATATTATTGAAAAGATCTCAACATTTATCTCATACTATTTCAAGCCTCAATTGAGAATAAAAACCAACCGTGTTCTAAGGCATAACGATAGTAGGGAAGTACCTTCAAGTGAGGACATGTCAATATTCTCATATCCTGAACGACCCGTACCAAAAAATATTATGAGGAAAAGATGTTTGTTTGAAATAGAATTCAAAAAATCACATAATTATATGTTATTTAACTACGATGAACTAAGTCTTTTTATTCAGTAAGTATAATACTTAATATGTCATTATTCCTCATAGGCAACATCATCAATATTTACTGTCCTAAGATTCACGACTAACTGAATCTCAAATCTTTCAATTACAAGATGGACATTTTTCCACGTGGTTCAGAACATATACAAGTATTATTTAATTATTGTTATCTCTCAGAATACTTAATTTCATTACAGATTTCTTGTTAACTGTTCATGGTTGTACTTCATGTACCAGGTTTATCAATTGAGAATGAATGCTAGTGTTACTTTGTCTTCATTAAGTCTTGGTCTTGAAAAAAATGTCTGCAATGAGTATTTCATCAATGTACATGTGTTTTATTTTGAAAAGTATAGGCGCGGTAGAGAGACATATAACAATCCTGTTTGTGTTAAGTGATCGACTTCTAATGAGTTTGAAGTTGACTATTATAGGAAGTTATAAAAAGTAATTGAATTGCAATATCATAGCAAACAAAATATAGTTTTTTTATTCAAATAATATTGGTATAACGCCACTGATAGATGAATCAAAGTAGATCTCCATCATGGTTTAGTCAAAATCAATTTAAAGGCTAGACTTTGCTACATCGACATTGTCTTTGTTTTTGTCAAGCAATACCAATAAGTTTATTACACATACACTCCTTCCTTTAAAAAGAATCTTTCAAGAGTTGATTGGTTATTTATAGTGAAAACCAAACCCAGGGGTCTAGTCGAGATTGTTCAAGATAGAAACGATGAATTAACTGCGAGAGATGATGTCTTTCAACTTGGTGAGTTAGTTGTTCCATATCATGTTGCTTTGTCTAATGACTTAGAAGAAAATTCAAATTTTTGCATAACCAATAATATTTTTGTTGATGCTGAGGAATTGAATGATATTTTGAGCTCCAACGGATATACACATGTCGATGAAAATGATGATAACGATGGAATAAACGTAGAAAATTGTGATGGAGATGAGGACGAATCAATTGACGAAGAAGAGGATAATTCTGATTAATTTGCACAACACAAATTTGTAATGTCATAAACTATAATGTAATATTTATAGATGAAATTCACTTCAATGTAATGATAATGATGTTAATATATTATTGAATGATAAAGAAATATTTATTTTATTATTGTGATATGAACTGATGTTATTGTGTTGTGTGTGCAACTATGAATTTAAATATTTGAAAGATTGATAGATCGATAATATAAATACAATCTGACATTAGACACTGTTTTACACCAATGAAAATACTAACGAAATGTTTTCATCGGTATATTTCAATGGCGATGAGAATTGTTCCCCTTCTCCATGACATTATTCATGGTGTTAATTACACATATTTATTGATGAAATGTTTTTGTCGGTATATTCTAGTGGCAATGATAACTATTCACTTTTCAAAGCGCTATTCACTTCTCAATGCGCTCATAATTAATTTTTTTTTACCGATTGAGTCACTGACTGAATGAGAATTCCAATACACTGACAATTAATGCTCTTTTTTTACCGTGGTAGACGTTCCCCAACAGAAAGAGAATTCCAAGCACTGGTAATTAATGCTTTTTTTACTGTTGATTGTTTACTCTTTTACCAACGTATTTAGAGGGGTTTATGAAATTTTCGGTGTGCATTGAAAATTTCAACTTGACTTCACAAACAGAATGACGGATGGAAATTTTTAATTTTTAATATTTCGTCGAGAATTCTATCGATAAAACCTCTATCGATAAAACCTAATATAAAATATCACGAGCACAACAGATAAGACTTCATCTTCTTCTTTCATCCTCTTTCTTTTTCTCTCCTTTTCTTCATTCTCTAATTTTTGTTAACGACCCAAGTCGAAATCAAGCATCATCTTCTCTTCTCATCCTAAGGTATGTTATCTTTCTTGTTTTTTCTTCTTATTTTTCTATTTTTCTAGGTTTTTTTTAACAATCCCTTTTCATTTATTTTGGTTTTTTGTTTTTTTTTTTAAATTCTTAGCCAACACTAAGCACGCCATAAAGGTAAGATTTTTTCATATTTCATTCCTCTTTCTTCTTTATTTGTGTTTTTGTTTGAATTTTTTTTGTCATTATTTTTGTTCAATTTTGTGTTGAATATTAGTTATTTAAATAATTTTTTAATTATTTTGAAGAATTTAAGTTATTTTTTTCAATTTTGTTGTTCAATTTCAATTAAATGTGTAAGATTAATTTTAATTATTATTTTTAATTTTGTTAATTTGGATTAATTTTTTGTAAATTTAGGATTAAATATATAACCACTTAGAAAATGAGAATTTTTGTGCGAAATTGAATTATTCTAATTTGTTGGAAGAAATTGAATAAAATCAACTGGTTTGTGGCATGTATGTTGTGTATTTTACAGGTTTAAAATTATAAGTAGTCTCCCATATAAGGGAGGTGCTATCAATTTTTTTAAATAGAAATTGTTTAATTTTTTCCGTTAATTTTTGCAGATGCATAAAGAAAATTTTATTGCATGTCGTGAATACATGATCGTTGGTAGTTCTTTTAGCAGCGATGCTGACGACCACGAGTCATTAGGTGTCAATCAAGAACAAGCACCCAAGACACAAGCATTAGCTCACGCTGCGAGGTCATCGATTGTGATGCCGTAACGAGATTCATTTACCTACAAGTACGAAACCTAGTGGAAGGGCGACCTTTCAATATAACTTTGATTTTCTTTCACAACGATGACATGTTTAATAATTTTTTAAAAAATAATTTTATTTAATGAATGAAATTTCAGGTTTACGAACATTAAGGCTGCAAGAACAATAACATTGGTCTTTAAATAATCGATGGAAATTTCATTGTTTCAATTGAGACAGGTTTCCAAATATCCTTAATGGAAACCGCAAATCGATTCACGGTTTTCAAGGTTTAAGGTTAGTATTAACTGAAATATTTTTTTATTATGTTAATTTGGTTAGTTTATTGAAATTACTAAAAATTTCCTTTTATAAAATTTTATTGCAAGGGAAAATTTGAATGGGAGAGAGCTGATGATAATATTGAAATGAAGGTTTAAGAGAACCACGTTGCAACTAGGTAAGATCGAAATCCAGATAATTGTTTTATTCCAATATTAAAATTTTATTTTTCATTTACTAATAGATTGGTAACATATAGGTTGCGTGATTTTTCATATGAGAGAAAGCGAGCTTCCAGCCTAGAATGACATGGCGATTTGAAAGGATTTCAGACCGCCATATATCTCAGAGGCTGTATTAAGCGGACTACATTCAACACATGACGTCCACTCGTTTCACTCAATAGTCATAGTCCGGTGCGGAGAACTGCACCAGCGTGTTCACGGTTTCATTACCACGCACACCAACGGCTCTATTCCATTTGTTTTGCTTGCAAAGTGGATAGTAAGATATTTTTATTACTTCCATTTTTTATTTTTTATTTTTTAAAAAAATATTTAACTGATAATATTTTTATCTTGTAGGCTACGGTTCTTGGATGCGAGCCAAGACCAATTGAGCTTTTTGCTGAAATGCATATGCGGAGTTATAACCACCAAAAAGAGGTGCTACAGTTCGTGGATAGCCGAGCTCAACACTTTGTGTTATGTTGGTTTTCAACCATTTATTGTACTAAGTTATAATTTCATTCAATTTGATGAATTTATTTTTTCTTTCCATGATACATATAACAGTCTCTTGAAGAAGAGATACGAGGGCAATCCTTGACCCATTCGGATCTTAATCCAGATTTGTGGTTAGAGGCAGGATCGTCCAGTGGACCCAATAGAAATTGGGTGTATGGACTTTCTAATACTACGACCGAGAACTTATGGATGGCTCGTAATGTTTTTACCGCTGGATGCTCGCAATCGGTTCTGAGCACTCAACTCCTGAGTTTGAGGCGATATTAGATCGGACGATCCATCTTAATGAAAAATATAAACGATTCACTGCGGATTATGAAGAACTCTGTCGAGTAGTAATGGAGATAAGATCACGCATGAGTGGTCTATGTGCTCTTCCCTATTGGCCTCATGGTCCCGGCAACAACCAGCCTGGCCCCATGTTCCCGGCAACAACCAGCTTGGCCCTACGGGCCTGGCCCCATGATCCCGGCGACAATTAGCCTGGCCCTACGATCCCAACGACAACTAGTCTGCTCCTCCTCCTCTGGCACTGCCTCTGTTTTAGATTCATTGTATATCAACGTACAAATGTTTAAATTTGTAATAAATATTTAATTTTTATATTATTTTAATTCATTTTTATACATTTGATTTTAATTTATTTTAATTATTTTTCTACTTTTTTCAATATTTTAAAAAATAAAATAAAATATTACTGACGGGGTTACCGACGAACCACATCTATCAGTATATTCCGGAGAGTTGGAAAAAAAATTACTACAAATATCATTACTACTGTTAACTCTACGATGAAATTACAGATGATATTTCATCGATGATATATTATATTTACCGACGGATTTATTAACGGACAAGTAAAAACACTGACGAAATTGCAAACGGTATTCCATTGGTTATATGACAAACTTCCCAAGAGAAATACTGATGGAATGAAACGGGTAAATTTTTTTGTCCCGATTTGTCCGTCTTTAAATCCATAGGTAAATTTATTACCGATGGACTCACCAACATACCAGAAATTACTGGCAAGATTTTTTCTGATGGACTATTTTCGTTCGTGAGCTCGTTAGTAACATACTTACCGACAGATTGTGAGTGTAAATACTGAAAAAAATTTCTGTTGATAAAACTGTTAAATCTGGTAGTATGTTTGGATGCCAAAAAAAATCTCAAACAAGAAAAAATGTAGCATGACCATAAATGATTCCCTACTGTTAATTATATTTCATAGATATAAATTTAAAATCTATATTAAAAATCATCATTTATGAAAAATCTAATTATAGATATTTTTTTCTATCCAATTAATAAAAGTAGATTATAATGTGGGATTAACAAACTATGAACTGAGAATAACATATCTTTTTTTCTTACAAAAGAGATAATTATATATTAGGTAATCATATTTTTTATCTTTTACATTTGAGTGTCTCTATTTTTATTTTTTTTGTATCTAAATATACAAATACTTGATTAGAAATAAAGTGAAATATCCATGCATATATAGAGTGTGTTTGTTTTTTAGTTCAAAATGTGATTTTAAAAAATTTTAATTTTTCTTGTTTTAAATTATTATTTTTATATAATTTTAAATTGTTTTAATATGTTAATATCAAAAATAAATTTAAAGAAATAAAAAATATATTATTTTAATATATTTTTAAATAAAAAAATACTTTTAAAAAAATCACTATCATTATCACTGTACAGTAAGAATCACTTAAATTAAACACAGAAAACTTTCTTCTAGATGACCAAGAACCTACACTAAAAATTCATCCATGTACACGCTCTACGTACGAACGACAAGAAAGAGCCATAGTATTTTACTAAAAGACCCTTGTACAGAGTAAGAATGAACATGGATATATATAAACTCGTTTAAGAACACATCCTACCAACACAGACACGCACTGTTTTTTTCATCCCATCTCTCAGTGCGTATGTTTCTCTTCTCCTCCTCGCTATTATTAATCATGAGCCTGACAGCCTCTTATCTTCACTTTCTCTCGTTGATGGTGAAAAACAAGTTATCTCCTCCACCATATATATATATATATAGTAGGTGACATGCATGATGATAACAACTATCACCATAACCCACGGCAACCAGCCACCAGCTCATGATGATGGTTGCAACAAACCCATCAAAGAGAGGAGGAAACTGTGTAAAGAGGAGGCCATCCATTTGATCTCCATTGTTGACTAATAATGATCAACACCGCTTAATTTCAACAACTAGTTGAGGAGATCTCATCAAGGAGCTCCTGATCTAGCACGCTACTTGACCACGTACGGGTAAGCCCATGCGCTCTCGTTACTGTTCATTCATCTTCCCGCATCTGTCACGCTAGTTTTCAATTCCAAAGGGTTTTCCTCCTTCCTTCTTTTTCATTTAGAGTCATTTCTTAATAGTTTTGCCCGTGGCCCTCGATCTGGTGTTTTTTTTTCTATCTATAAAGAGTATAGGGTCATGTCATTGCATGATATCCCAGGAGTATGGCCCATGATATACCATTAGGAAACTTTTGAGGTGTAATAAGATCGTTGTTCAGTACTCCATGGATTCGTAAATCTTATTACTTGGTTTATTCAAGATGTAACATGTTGATTGTTGTTGACATTATTCTTATCTTTTCAATTTGATTGTTAGCTTGTATAAATGGTGCGTTTTGTTGCAAATGAATTATTTTTTTTTAAAAAAAAAACAATATTTGTTGATGTAGTCAATTTGATGATGATTGATTTTCGGATTTTACTTCTAATCATCATTGATTTGTTTTATTTAACTTGAATAAATAGGTTAAGTTGGCTTTAAAATTGATTTTTTTAATATATATATA
>Ga0325403_1000766_pt1 | contig 24445 bp, 11 predicted proteins | sample PopdelMetagenome_19_FD_205665 | JGI IMG/M metagenome (GOLD analysis project Ga0325403, IMG submission 205665) | Populus deltoides microbial communities from Bellville, Georgia, United States - Xylem-PdKOR-R4 | ecosystem: Host-associated > Plants > Phyllosphere > Stem > Wood/Secondary xylem... | reverse complement strand
CCCCCCCTCCTTTTTTTTTTGTCCTCTTTCTGTCTTTCCTCTCTGAACAGCAATGCAACCTCTATCTTGTTTGTAGAGTTTGTTTTTGTGGCTGTTTTTGCAAAAAAAATAAATCGTTTGTTTACGTTTTAAACACAAGTTTCTATTTGTGGGATCCATTATCATTTGTGTTTAAAGCACAAGATAACAAAAAGCAACTTCAAGCTGCTTTTTTCTGAGTTGCGAACACTGTGTTTTCCAAACTTCCCAAACTTTGCCATCTCCACTTCCTCTCTACCTTTTACTAACTGGTCATCCCACTTGTCATCATTTTGCTTCAATAAAAAGAGAACTCAAAACTTCTTAGAACCTCAACGATTCCTCTAGAAAGTAGAAGAGAAAGAGAGAAGGAAGAAGATCAAAAACCGAGGAAAAATAAGAAGGGTCGCCATCCATCAGCCAAGCAGCTCCCTTAGTTCACCACCGGCCTCCGTCGTTTCGACCGCCAGCCAAACATCGCCGCCATGCAGGGTAGCCTGCTCTTCCCCTTCTCCTTCTCCTTCTCCTTCTTCTTCTTCTGCTGCATTTTCTTGTCTCTACTATTCTGCAAAGTGAACAGTGGAGAGTGTCTCTTATCAGATATTGTGTTTTATTCGAAAAACTAGTGCTTAACATTATTCAATGGCACTATAAAATTATATTAGAAGGAGATCGCATGATGATATAACATTTGTAGAATTTGATCGCAATCCCAATTTTATTCCTCATGATATTTTACCTGATGTTGTTGCACGCTCAGGAAGCCATGAAAACTGTAGTCCTTGTCAGATGGATTTCGTACATAATAGAATTGCAAATAGTTTAATGGAACAATAAAACATACTTTATATAAAGTATTGTTTATTTCATGATATAATAGTAGTAGTTAAATCTATAATATTTCAATTAAAAACCATTAATATTAATATATGTCTTTTTTAGTTATTTTATAACTTCAATTTGAAAACCATTCTTAACCAAACACATTAAACTGTTTTTTGTTCAACTTAAATTTCAACTACAGTTTTAACCAAATATATATTTTATCAAACCAATCTCAACTAAAAGTGTTTTTTATAAAATAACTTTTTTCAAACTACAACCATAAAATCTACTACAATACTAAACACATAATGTTCTCCACCATCAACCACAAACCTTATCTCTCTCTTCCCCAAACAAGCATTGATGCTAGAGTTTAGTTTTTTAGCTTAGGTTTTGGGTTTAATTTTGAGTTATAAACTTCTTCTTTTTAATTGCCTTTATTTTTTAGCTTAGATTTATTAGTTTAGTTTATTGTTATGGAATTAAAATTGATGTTGTTGTTTTGATTTTTCTTTTGTTTTATGTTAGTGTTTGCGTGTTATTTCAATGATAGTTTTTACCAACTCTCAACAAGATATGTGAGATGATACTATTTCCTTTTTGTTTAAACTATTTTTGCTTGTATTGGCAATTATCGAGCTAATGTAAATGACTTTTTTTAATTTTAATTTGTTATCGTTTATTTTTGCCACCTTTCTTTGAACATGATACTCATTACAATTGCTTCATCAGTCAGGTTTGTCTTCAATGTCTTACTTTTTTGGATTTCTTGTTTTGGGTGATTTTTCACTTCCATTTACCCATCATCTCCCCCCTTTTTTGTTTGTATTTATTGTTTGATGTGTCTTTTTGTTTTCAAATTTTAAGTTTATTGACATTTTAAGATATTATGTATTTTTAGTTTAAAATAGTTTTTTTATCCAAATCATTCGATCTGATTTTTTAACAACCTCTCTCGTGGTTGGATTTTAAGCAAGAAAATGGTGCATCATTTGCCACAATAGATGACATTTTATTTGCTTTCTTTTTTCAAAAAAAAAAAAATGGACGGGACAGCACATCATCCGTCTATTCTAACAAAAAATAAATTAATTAAATGAGAGTCATGTGTTAGGTCTGGTCTTATAAGCCCATATATGTATGATTTTCTTTTTATGACTAGGTACAATGACCCATCCTAGCCCAAATACTTGATCTCTTTTTGGCCTTTATTTTTTCCATCAATTTTATTTAAATTTTATAAAAATAAATCAATTAAAATATTTTTGAGATATTGTTTTATTAAATATTGTTCAATTTTAACTTTGTTTTTGAATAATAATATAGCAATCTCTTATAATATTAGTAAGCATTGTTTTTTTATAACCCTTAATGATATTTTTTTTTCCTTAAGATTTTATTTGGTCATTTTCTTGTGCATGTCTTGTTTTATCATATAATTAAATAAGAGATAAATTAAAAAAAAAACAACGTTATTAAACCTACCCGAGTTCATGACCCAAGTCGCAGGTTTGACAAGTTAATATGCTTTACCTGGGTCGATCCAATTGGAATTGTCTCAATATCTAAGAAACAAAAAGTTAAAACAACATCGACTTGAATTTTTTTTTCAGTCAAAACAAATTTTACCTATATTGTCTTTTGGTCTACAAGTTTGAATAGTTTATTCAAGTCAACTCTAACCCAATTTATTTTAAAATCGGGCTTAACAAGAGCTCGATACAACAAGTTTTCAGTTTTAATTGAAACTCATTAAAATAGATTAGCATAAAATATATTTTGAATATTATTTTATTTAATATTCCTCAATTTTAACTTTATTTTCGAATAAGATTATAATATTTTTTTTATAATATTAGCAAGTGCTTTTATTAAAACCCTTCATGATTTTTTATGTAAATTTTATTTAGTCGTTTTCCTATACATGTCTATTTGTATTGTTATATAATTAAGTAAAAAAATAGATTCCAAAAAATCAATTTATTAAACCCAACCGGATCCATGACCCGACTAACGAGTTTTACCAGGTTGACTTGGGTCGATTCAGTTGGATTTTGATGATGTCAATCGGGTTGCGTTTACACTCATAATGTCGATTGAGTCATATCATGTCAACTCAAATCCATTTTAATTTGAAACCTAAGCCATATCTGGTTTGATAACACAACCAAAATATTCACCACATCAACACACAAGTTGTGTATTATTCTTATATTTCTAATGCATTGACATCAAAATTATCAAAATATTATTATTATTTTTATTTAAAACTTTTTATATGATTATGATGAGGTGTTGTCTAATAAAATATATTGATAAACAATGCTGGGAAAAAAAGGAACACGTTAATAAAATAGAGGAATTTTAATTAGAGAGATGCCTTTTATTCTTATTTCAAATCGTCCAACTTTTTTAAAATATTTTTTTCTATTTTTTATTTTTATTAAATAAAAAATATTGATACATACTGGAAAATTAAAATCATTTAAAAAATAATGGTATATAATTAAATAAAAAAATGAATGGCTTATCACGACACGAGATCGAATCTCTTAGCTTTCTAATTTACTTTTTGGTTATTGTTTAACAACTCTTTTTAATAGATATTGATATATATATAATTATCAATTTATTTTATTAAACACACCTGTCAAATTTTAAGTTCACAATTAAATTGTTTTGTTGAAAAAAAAAAAACATTAACAATACCTATATAGTTTTTGCATTAAAAATTAACATTTGATCTGACTCATAGTGTGATGAGAGTAAGTTGGCTAGTTACCAAAAAAAAATTAATTTTAAAGGTATTTTACTGTAGCTTATTGTATTGTGGCATCTCTCATAGTTCATTGTGGATTTCAATAATATTTGCTATTTTTGTCATCAAATAATTTTTATTGTTCACTTGCATACTTTCATATGCTATTTTTTTGTGTTTTATTAGTTGATGATAACTTATCTTTTCATTATAGAGAGAGCTAAAGGTTTTTATTAGATTTTTTAAACTTCATTAGAGGTTGATTTAATTATATATAATTTTATTTTATAGTTGAAAGACACAATTAAAAGAAAAGGGACAAAACTAAAATTAGAACAAAACCGTGTGACCAATCTATAATTTACATGAAAAATTGCTTTTTAGTCCACCTATTTTTCTTTGACTTCTTTTTAGACCCCTTTACTTTATGTGATTTGTTTAGTCCAGAACTTCATTTTATATATTTTTTAGTTCTTAATTTGAGAAATGAGAGAAAAAGTCATCAAATAATGGGTAAAAAGATAAAATATAATTGGTTGACCACATTCTAACAATAAAAACAATTGATCTTAGAGTACACACGGGTTTTATGAAAAAGAGTTTTATTGATGTGTTTTGAACATTTATCTTGCTAGAAAAAAAATAGATCTAGCCTTATGATATTTAAAATTCAGGTTAATTTTTCATTTTTTACACAATTAAATGCTTATTTAAGACTCTAAATGGGTTTCTTAAGGTTTAAATGGTGTTTCTTATGCATTTTCGGGTGAAAAAAAAAGGCTAAAAATGACTTTAGGGGTCCTAGAGGGTTGACTCCTAACTCGTCACATGACGTAGTAGATGACGTGTTGTTGATATGTTTTTTTTATAAAAAAAATTGGATGGAAAACATGTCGTTCACTTAATTTTTACAAAAAATAAAAAAAAAATCAAACATGTGGGCCTACCCTTGCAAGCCCTACGTGTCTGCCTTGTTTTGATGGGCCAGGCCTTTATGTTTTTTTTTCTTTAATTTCAATTGAAGTTCATAAAAATAAATAAATTAAAAATATATAAATGGGTGTTATTTTACTTTGTTATTAAATACCACTCATTTTTTAAACTTGGTTTATAGTTCATTTTAGAATATTAGCAAACACATTTTTTTTCACAACTCTTATATACATATGTCATAGCTCAAATTTCGACCTCTTTGCTTTTAATTTAATTTTTGAAGGGGTTAAAAATTAGATATTAAAGAATTAGGGATTGATTTCGGTTAAAGGTGTGATTTATCAACTTGTGAAAAAACTAAGAATTATAATGTGTTTTTGCCCTTCTCTCCTAATCTTTAGTTTAAAATGAAAAGGGCAATTAAAGCATTGATAAGAGTATGATAGAAAACAATGTGAAATCACATATTTGGTGAAGTAAGAAAGGGCCCCACAAGAAACAAAAACTGAAGACTTCTTCCTAAAAAAGAGATAAGTAATAAAGACAGCATAAGAAATAGATTATAGCTCAAACATATAAAATTAACAAATGAACGGGCTCTCACCAAAAAAGAAATTCATAGGAAACCAAAGAAAAGATGGGACCTATGTTTCCAAACTAGATAAAGAAACATGCATTTAACCTTAAAGCATGGCACCAGGTTTTATTTTACAGCAACAATTCTTGAAATCAAACTGACACGAGTCAAAAGATTGATAAATAAGGAGTCTTTGGAAATCTCTAGCTGAAAGGGATCGCTGAGATTCAGGGTTTTTAGAACATCTGAGCTGGAAAAAAAAAGACAAAGATTTTGGTTCTAGTTAAAAGGAATCGCCAAATTGGGATTTCAGGTTAACTAAACTATTAACAAAAATTTCGGTTATGCTTAAAAGAAATCGCCAGATTGGGATTTTAGGTTGACCAAGCTAAAGTTTGAAATTTTAGTTCTAGGTAAAGGGAATTGACAAATTAGGATTTCAGGTTAACCGAGTTGTAGATAAAGATTTTGGTTTTGGTTAAACGGAATCGCTAGATTGGAATTTCAGGGTAACTAAGTTGCAGATAGAGATTTTGATTCTGATTAAAGGGAATCGCCAGATTGAGATTTCAGGTTAACCAAGCTATAACATGAAATTTTAGATCTAAAGGAACAATTGAGATATAAAATTTCAGATCAAACATGCAATCAGGAAACACCAAGTAATTCAACCCTCCAATCAGGAAACACCAAGTTTTCAAACCTCATAATTAGAAAGTATCAGAGATCAAGGTTTTAGTTAAAAGGAATCGCTAGATTGGGATTTTAGGTTAATCAAACTGTAAATAGTTTAATCATAGTTCTGGTTGAAGAGAATTACTGTAAAAATAGATTTTCAGGTTAATCAAAATAAAAGCTTTGAGAAGAATAGTTTTGAAGGATGATTCATTTATCTTTACAAACTTACTATGCAAAGCGATTAACAAGTCTTTGCTTCATAAGTATTGTAAAGAAGAGGCATCTGTTATTACCCATTTTGGAGTTCCACATAAACAAAAATAAGAAAAAGGAAAAGAGAAAATACAAAAACATATTGGAAGAAGATAAAAAAAATATATTAGTGGAAAGAGTATAACAGAATGCCCAAAAAATTACCGAAAACTAGTTGAGGAGGATTAAATATACAAGATTAAAAAATTCAACAGTGTATTTTTGACTGATGAAGGTTCTATTAGCAAAGAAAATTCAATTTGAGTAAGAAAATTCAAAATTGAATGTGTAAGGACTCAATTTGAATTTATTGAGAGGTTAGTTATAAGAAAATTTGATTTTTAAAGTCTATTTAGACTTTCATTAGAAAACATTAAAGTCTGAGGGCCAAATTGTGATTTTTAGGAGGTAATTTGATCAAATTAGAGGCTTAATTGCATAAATATTGAAGTTTGATGGGCAATTAAGGACTTGATTGAAGAAATCAAAAGCAATGATCAAACTGAAAAGTCGTGTGAATATAGGGGCTAAAATTGACCATATTAGGGGCTATATTGAAGAAATTGAAAGTTTATTGGTTAATTTAGGGTCAAAATGCATAAATTCAAAACTAAAGACCCAAATAAAAACGTCGGCCAACTTAAAGGCTGATATTTGAGTTTGGCGGGAATCAATTTGCATGCAATTAAAAAGTTTTTTTTTGTGTCAATTAGGGGTTCATGTACCACAATTGGAATAACATGTACTAAATTAAAACTTTGCCAAATCCCAAATGAAAAGCTCTAACTTATAGGGTTTTAACCTAGACGACGTGTCGTTCAGTCTTTGTTCATTTTCTTTCTTGGAAGTTCACGATGATCGGGTTGACACCTTTCAAGAGCTCGTTTTGAAGTTCTAGACCTTCAAATGGCATAAGGTTTTTGCAAATGGAAGAGGAACATCCCCACTACAACCCTATTTCCATGAAATTAAACGTTTACATCCGAATGTTTCCATGGAAGTCTCCAACATCTTGTCCCTAATCAGCCATAATTTAATTTTCAAATTTGGGGATGATTAGGTTAGCACGTTTGAAAGAATAAATATGGAGCTATAAACCTCCAAATTGAGTAAAAATGGATCCAAATGAAGGGTGTGCACCATTTTTTTATCAATCTCAGCCGACAATGATGTCAAAATTACTCCGACAAAACCTTAAAAGTCGGCAACTCAATCAACCTCGACACTAGAACTATCTTGCAAAAAATAATTTGGTTTTCGTGTATTCACACATAAAGGCTCCTTAATAGGTCTTTATCGAGGGTTCATAACACTCCTCTCAAGATCAAGAGGTCGAAAATGAATTCAATACCTCCCAAAACTCTATAAATAGCCCCCTAGCATGGTTAGAGGTTGGACAGAAAAGATGGAAAGAGAAAAAGAAAAGAAGAAAAGGAAAAACAAGAAAAAAGAGAGTAATAACAATAAGAAATATAAGGTTAAAGGTCCAAGAGAAAAAAACCAATTTTCTTAAGCTTTGTAAGCTTATGAGAGACAGAACTTTTCAAAGAAAAGCCAATAAAGAATAGTTGTTCTAGGTATACATTGCAGACCTAAAAGTAGATCTTTTGTGGCTTACTTTTGTTGTTTTTCTTGTTTGTTTTGTCTTATGTTTATAGTTACAAACGTAAAAAAGTTCTGAATGTTTAATAAGCAATGTTGCATTCAAATATTTGTTGCTTTGATTTCTATTTAATGAAGTTATTTTAAAGTTTTCTTTATTTTTTTAATATATACAAGTTATTGTTTAAGTTCTCTTTTCGATATATAAATGTTGTTTTAGTTTTTGGTTTAGTTTAAGTTATGCATGTTAAAGAAATGGTATTTATTTTTAGCTTGTTGAGTTTGTTCATGCATAAAAATGGGTTCCAAAAACCAACTTTGAATCCATGTTGCATTAATATGTAGGATATTTTAAGTTGTTAGTTTTTTAGATTCAAACATATATGTGTATGATATTGTGATTTGTTAGGATAAAAAGAACATTCTTTAAAATCCAAAAATACCATTTTCTAGACTTGACAGAGGTTGTCTTTGTTGGAAAATTTTTGGGCTTTCTGGGCATGCTATTCGTGTTCTTGAAAAGAACATTGTTTTAACCCCTAAATCCATACCATGTTTGGTCCATTTCTTTACACATCACCCTTTCTTATGCATGACTAACTAATAATCCAGTGTTTATTTGCACCAATAACATGTTTATATATGTTTATAATGATTTTTAATCTTAAGTTTTTGGTTTTGAAACGAAACCTATTTTGGACAAATAGTGATGATTTAATGAAAATCAAAGTGAATGAAACCTTAATTCTTGATCGTTGAATGATTTGCAACCTTTCTGTCCTTTTGATCTCATGAAATATGGTTTAGATTTGAGTTCACATTCTTGGGTTCATTTCAGGTTTTCTTAGTGTTTTTTATTTTTTTTATCTGTTTTGTTCAAGTATTTTTGAGTTTTTATGTTTTTTAGGTGTTTAATCTTTTTTTTTTTGCTTTAGTTTTATTTTTGGGTTGTTTTTTGGGGTGAAACCAGAATTTTTTGTTCGATTTATAGTTGAGCCAAAGATTTTATGGAAATCAGGTCGACCCTGTCAAGTTGGGTAAAAAAAATTAAAAATATATTTTCTTTTTTTCTTGCATATGACTGAAAATCTTAAAGTTATTTAAGTATTTTTTTAAAAAAAATTAAAATACTTTGACATATTTCTTTTAAAAAATATTGCATGGATTTTACAACAAGTTTGTAAATTCCCAAAGGATTTTGGCCTACATTTCAAAAATACTAATTTTTTTTATTTTAATATGCAGGACTATGAACTTATACATAAGACATATTCCTAATGTTAAATGAAAAGACAATTTATTTTTGTTGGCATTAGAACAGTTATGTTTTTAATTTGATAAGATAAAGATCTTTTTATCGATGAGAACTTTTCTTAAACCTTAGACAAACCAATGGTTAGAAAACATAACTTTTTCTTAGTTTATATCAGAAAAATAAACAATGCAACTTACCTCAGGTAAGACAGTCTAGGTGTGTTAATACCTTCCATTTACACAATCAATTCCCTTTTCCCAAACTCTAAGACTAGTTAGGGTTTTTAGTAACCAAAATATTAAGTAGTGACTCTCATTCTCTCTTTTACTAATAAAAGATAAGAATTCCTTGTCCTTTCCACCCACATCAGTCCTGACCTTCCCTATCTAGGAGGACGATTACCGCGACGTTGCATACTTGTGATAAGAGACATTTATCAATTACGTCTAAATTTTCTTGTAATTTTCATTTTTTTTGTGTCATGATTTCAAAGAAATAAATATGACACTCCCACTATGGTTGCTAATTATTTTAGGTTTTTTTGTACCCGTCTTAATTAAGAGAAATTTAAATTTTAAAGTTAGATGTTAAATTTGATATTAACAATTTGAACTTCAAATACTATTCTTACAATTCTAGAATTGTAGTTCCAAAATTGTAACAACATCTCTTAAATACAAATTTTAAAATTCTAAGATTTTTTTATGTTCACATGAGTAATCAAATAAATTGATTGTTTTGATTGCAAAAGATAACTTGACAACTTAGGATCAAAGAACTTATATTCATTGAATGATTCTTTAATTGATTACAATCACGCATAATAATTCATTGATAGAAGAACATGAAGTGATATATTCTATGATATTTTCCAGGTTTATTTTTTAATGAAAGTTGCAAGCCTACTGGATTACATTGGAAATTGCAAGCCTAATATTACAAGTCAACTAATTATCGGTTATGAAATTATAAACCTTCTAATAAACAGGTTTTGAAGATCCTAAAAACTTAGTTCAATTGCACATCAATAATTGTTGATTTTTATTGAGTTGTTATTTTGTTTTCCTCTAGCCTTGATTTATATAGAAAATGTTATGGATAACCGTCTGTTAACTATCTACTCTCTCCATTACTTTTTGTTTTAAAGATGCACAACTGGAAACTGCCTAACTTCACTTGTTTTAGTCTGTTTCTTTTACAAGTTTAGATTGCATCTTTTCTTTCTTTTCATAATCCAAACTTCATGATCCATTTGATTAAGTCTATAACCATGTATGTCCTTATTTTTATCTAGCCTAGACTTATATGGAAACAATTACTTAAGTCCAGCTCATTATTTCATCTTTTATTATTATTATTTTTTGACCCAAATTACTTCTTTGACTAATTTATTGTATAACAATATGTTAGGGAGACCATGTGGTAAAAAAACAAAAAGCATGTTTTGGTCCCCAAAGTATGGTTGTCCGTTGAAATATGACAATGTTGAATTTTTATCTTTTTTTAGATTTATCATAAACATGACATTTTAAGACTATTGTAATCTAGGAGTTTTATAATCTAAATTGGAATACTTGTCTTGGAAACTTAAATTTTAATTCTTTAGAGTTTCTTTGTGCTCTAATTTTAATATTACATGATTTGTTTGCTTAAGTTTTTATAGTTTATGCTAAGTATCTATGATTATAATTTGAAAATTAAAGGTTATAGACATGTTCTTGATTTCTCGAATAAGGAATGAATGAATTATATGAGGCTTGAAATCTTTTATCTTAAGGTTTTTTTTTTTATCTAGGTTTGTTGATTAAAAAATTAACTTGAGTAAGATTTTATGCTTTAAGTTGATCTTAACAAATAGCAATAAAAAGAATGAGGATCAAATTTGATATAAAAATTAAATAAAACAAGAGGTTGAGGGCCAAAATTGAAAAATAAAATTATTTAAAAAAAAACAAATAGTAATAAAAAGAACGAGGACTAGATTTGATATCAAAAGAAAATAACAGGAAACCTTTTAACTTTTGCAGGCTAGTATGATTTTCAAGGAGATGAGAGAGAAAAAAGAGAGGAGGAGAAAGAAAAAGTTATACGGAGCCTCACCGTTGCACTACCATGGATACGTTCCACCACCATAAAGGTCTCTTTAAGGTAGTTCAAACACATCCGTGGATGGTGGTGCTTTGCCATCAAAAGAGGTCATACGAGCCATCAAAGTGTTGGCAGCCTCTTTCCACACACTAGCGCATGCAACGCACATAGCAACTAAGTTGCCCTGCCTGATTTTTTCATTCCTTGTTATTTTTTTTCAAAATGGATCCTCCAAGCCTTACTATTTTAGATCAATAAAATTGTGTTTTATCTTACAAAGTCGAGCATTAAACACATCATATTGTTTCCTTAACATTGCGAGATCCCCTTATATAGGCAACAAAAAAAATATCACATTAAATATAAAAACAATTAATATGAAAGGATCAAATTGAAGAAAAAGGGATAAAAAAAAAAGGTTGAATCTCTCCTTCAACAATGCAATTAAGTCTCAGATGTTTGCAAACATAAAAAGGCTCAAAATTTGTCCATTGTTCAAATTAAGTCGGCATTGTTTTAATTATTATAATACATTATAATTGTTTTTCTAAATCAAACATTAATTAAGAGTCAGTTTTCTTTTCTGGCACTATAGGTACCCAAAAAAAAGAAATACAAAACAAATAATTCAGTCCAATTCTAAATTAATCAAATGAAAAAGGACCAAACCAGAAAAAAAAAACTAAGTGAAACAACAAAAAAAAAGATAATTACAAAAAAAAAAAACTCCCATAATTTGATTATGTTTTCACTTTCTAACAAATCACTTGCCCCACTTCATCTCTCCAATAAATAACACTCTCTCTCTTGATAGGTGATAAAAATTAACTAGGTTGGTGCCCGCGCCATGTTCTGGGTCCATAATATTTTTATATTAAAGTATTTAGACATCATGAGCGTGATTTTGTAAAAAAGAACAGAAATCCAATAACTTGGGTTATAGTCTCAACCAACTACATAAGGTGGCTTTATAAAAACAATACATTATTAACTTGAATTGAAGAGTGAAATTACAAACAATAAAACTTTTATAAAAGAATTAAGAAAACAAACTAAGAAATCTTAAGAAAAAGAATCAAATTGAAAACATCAATACATGATAAAATTTGAATATGTAGAATTTTTCAACGTGTTTTTTTACATGAAAAAATAATAAATGTAGATTGAAAAACTTATGCACGCATCTAATAAAATAAATTATGAATCATTTTGTAAATAATTTTTTAAAAAAAGTCATGAACGATAAATAAAAATGTAATTGAAAAAAAATTTAAGAGACTAATATAGATCAAAATATTTAATATTGCAATATAGGTCATTTACCTAGTTGTGTTTAATGAATTTGTTTATTAACATAAATTTATAATAGAAATCGACATATACAAAATTTATATCTATATAAAATACAAAAAAAAAACATACAGATGAATTATACTAATATTTTTTTTTAAAATTAAACACACTAAATATAATTAAACAATAATAGCTATTTAAAAAAGGCTAAATAAGAAAAAAAAGCATAGAGAATGAATATTAATTAAAACATAAATTTAGAAATTATTTTACAAAAAACATAAAAAAAGGTATTAATAAAAAAATTATTTTTTTAAAAAATAATTGAAGGGAGCCAGGTGTTGTTGGGCCTAGCAAGCGAGGCCTAATGCCTAACCCACCCATAAAAAGCCCGCACGCGGGCCTTTCATTTTTTTTTGTTAATGGGCTCGTCCGCTCCAATGTTTTGACTAAAAATAGACGATGCATAGTCTGTAATTCACCATATTTTAGCCATTGGTGTGGTTGAAAAAACATGGGTTTTTTTTTTACCCAAAAACACATTTTTAACCTATTTTTGATCCAAAACACCTAGGAAACATACTAGAAACTTTGTCAAACCAATTAATGGCCTCTAAAAACACAAGATATTTTAAAACCCAAAATCAACCCGAAACTAAAATTCTTAAAGAGCTCAGATCTCTTTTTTTAGATGTTTTCAAGGTAAAAAAACACATAATCTTAACTCCTTTCATCATATGAAATAATTTGACATAACAATTGACTATTTTAATAGCCAAAATCATCATTAACGACAACTTTCTCTCTCGAAGCCGGAATTTAACGACTCCATCTTTCTTCTCCACCAAAAAAGGACTAAAAAAGAGAAAAATAAAGTTTGGTAACAAAATGTAATTTTTAAAATTTATAGGGACCGATTACTAATTAGTTTAAAAAGATAAGAGATTAAAATGAACTTTGCAAATAAATTGCAAAGCTAACACTTATTTTAGTTGTGTTTCTTACTTCAGTTTTTTATCTTTTAATTTAATCCCTCACAAAAAAAAAGAAGCAATTAAGCTCTAATATGGATTCAAAGGAGTTGTGAAAAAAATTGAATATCAAATTGGGAATTTTCAAAAAATTCATTATTGAAACTCATAATGAAACATGAGAGGCTTAACGGTGAATTCGATAACGGCAATAAAACCGCTTGCTATTTTAGTTTATACTGTAGTAAGAGGCACGCAGGTAAAGATGAGGTCTCACATTCTCGAACGGGAAACCCATGCTGAAATTGGGCTTTGGGTTAGATAGAGGAGGGAGAAGGGCTATTTGGGTTTTTCTGGGCAGTGGTTTCTTTTGTTCTGGTCGACATTGATTGAGTTGAGTGGTGTGGCTAAGTTTGTATGGATGTGGCAGTGGGTTCATGTCTATGAGAACTTAAGTAGGGAGGCTGCTTCTCTGAGAATCCAAAGAGATTTACGCATGTATCTTGCTAAGAAAGCATATAAAGATTTGTATTATTCTACTATTTTGATTGAAACAGGCATGAGTGGGATGGCTACGCTTCAGAGGGCATACAAGAGTGGCAATTATGATCCAGGTAAGATATTCTTGAGAAATCATGAAAATTACAAAAATCCCAATTGAAGCCCTATTTGAGGAACTTGCAATCCATGTATGCCGCTTCTCTTTTTATCATTTTTGTTCACAATACTAGTTCACTGGGACCTTTTTTGTATTGTTTGGAGTATTTTGATGGTGCTTTTTTATGTGTTTTTTTTTAATAAAAAATTGCAGAGACTTTGAAGGGAACACGTTGATTGGTCAAATCCTAGGAGAGATTGGCAATTGGGCTTCTTTATACCATCTGTAATATTCTTTCGTCTTCTGTTTGTTTGATAAAATTTGATTTTTTACTGGTTTTTGAGTTTTTACTATACTGTTGCTGATATGTGGTTTGCAATGTGGAATCTAGGGATCTTTCTGATAACTTGCTTTGTGGAGACATTCCCTTCTCTCTATCTAAGTTGAAGCAACTTGATGCCTTGTGAGTGACTGTTTTTTTAGTTTCATTCACTGTGCTTCAATGGGATTTTTGTGATTTTTATGGCTGCTCGGGATGAGTTACGAATGTTTTTCTTGTTTTTCCATTGGATTATGGCATGGTTTGGGCAACATCTGAGGATGGAAGCCGTATGTTCTTCTCTTTTGTTCCATCAGATCCTGAGCTATTATGAAAAGACCATTGCATGGTTTTCCATCAGATCTTGGGCTACTATGAAAATTCCAGAAAGAGATTTGTGTTCATGGAATGTTTGATAAAATGTATGAGAGACAACTTTTCATGGACTGCAATGATTTCTTAGAGAGACAACTCCTTATGAGGCTTTGGAGTTTTTTAGAAAGATGACGAGACGTGAGAATTCCGATCATTCCAATGTTGGTGTATTTGTTTACGTGGCTGCGCTGTTATTTTAAAAAAAAATTATTTATTTTTTTATTTTAAATTATTATTTTAAAGGTATTTTTAGATTGTTTTGTTTAATTTTAAAAATATATTTTTAAAAATATTATTTTATTACATTTTAAAATTTTAAAAATAATAGCTACAGTAACCCAAGAGAGAATCTAAAGGAATGGATAAGTTTCAGGGCATTATAGATGGAATTGATTATAATTATGAATTATGGATGATAATTTTTATTTTTGAAGGCGTTTCAGTTATTAAAATAAATATAATTTTTTTCCCGTGGTTACTTAACATGTAAATCATAGAATATAAAGTATAATTTTTCAGAAAAGAAAGAAAGAAAGAAAGAAATACTTGGGTGAAATTCCATGGGTTATCTCATCAAATATTATTCATGTAATCTCCACGCATCAATATTGGACCGCCAAATGATTTGAATGTTGCTACAATGTAAGAGGGAACCAACCCCAAGACATATTTGTTTGAAAGTGATTGATTTAGACCCACAAACTTTCTCCTTCCATCCGATATGATAGTATATTCCTTTGCAGAAATTCCAAGGCTTGCGTTGCATTGCGTTGCGTTGCGTTGGATTCTCAAACAAGGCAGGCAGGCAGGCAGATTCCTGCTTAGAAAACAAGAGTTGGTTCAAACTTGATTTCCCATCCGTGGCCGATTCAGCGGTGATGCTATTCTGTCATTTGCTGCTCCTCTTTTGCTTTTAAGTAACCTGAAACTCTGCAGCTCTCTCCCTCCCCGCACAAATCGACAAGCTCAAATGAGGCCACAGCCTCTCTCTAGGTTGGTGGTTTGGTGCACCAATATATGTGGGCTGATCTACTTGTTTTGACTTGTTGTTTTGCTAGAAAAGTCCATGAAGAGTTCAAAGCTCTGCATATTCTTCCAAGCTGTGGGAACACAAGAAAATCTTGTCTTAACATGTAGAAAAGATTACCAACCCACAAAGAAACATTTGATAGCGATCACTTAATTATATAGACAATTGATGATGGGAAATTTGATTTCTCATGAAAATCTTGCTACTTTTCCTAATTCTTTTTGTGTTGATAAAAAAAACCAAGTCGGACTAAGGAAGGAGCACGGACATGAGGCTAGCAGTGATCTAAGAAATGTCATTATGCCTCCTCCTCCAACGATGACGCCACAGAAATGTAATGAGATAATCTTTTAGCAGTGACCAGTCTCTGTTAGTTCTCTGTCCTTTTATCTGACCTTTTCCTTCCTACAGTGAAATTTTTGTTAACAAGGAGACTTATCTCAGTCATTTGGAGGTTAACGTGCTGATTCCAAGAGGTTTATATTTTCTTGTGATGTTGATGTCGACGCATCCCGCCGTGTTACGCTAGTACTGACCGTGACAATCGATATATCTTAGTCTCTCATCAACTTTGGTAATATTGAATCAAAACTATCAATATTTATTGCAATTTATTTCTATATTTCAGTAACTAATTTGAGATTTCCTCCAGAGCATTCATGTCTGTCCAGGCGGCACACGAGCTAGTTACTGTGCGCTCCTAATGTGCGCTCCTTCATATTCCACAGCAGACTCAAAGCACAGATTTTCTTGTGTTGATATTTTCTTGTTGATCAGGCTGCTTGCTTTGCGACTAGTGTCATTTCCAATTTCATTCTGTTTTTGTCAACAAAATCTACTTCGAGGTCAAACATGGGACTTGCTGTTGGTGGATCCATGTCTTATCCTCCCCACCATTTTTCAAGGCGTGGGGACACACAGCCATCTAATGTCTCACGAATTCTTAATAGCGGGTGAGTAAGAGATTTTACCTACCCACTGAGATGGATGTTCAAACAAAATAATTCAATTAATATACATGGCACTTCCATAAACTCTGAAGAATGTCTCTATCATTCTATCAAATATCACCTAATTTAAGGCCCTGTTTGGTAAACTGGTTTTTAAGATTTCTCTGGGCCTTTCCCAGAAGGAGAGAATAAAAGCATTTTTTTTTATCATAGCATAAAAATAGTACGATGCTCGCTGGAAAAAAGGAAAAGAAGAAGAAGAAGAAGCATTTTTAACGATACCCAGTACACCTTTTACAGTCATAATTATAAAAGTCACAAGTAGCAACAATTTTGGCGATGCCAAAGCTACAGTTTTAAGCTAGTAAACTACCGTTATACCAAACAAGCCTTCGATGACTATATGTCAGTAATACCAAAAACTTGTGTATTGAAAGAGAAGTCACTAGTTTCACATACTTATAATTTCTACAAACTACTGCTGCTGTTTTCAAAGACCTAAATTAACCTACTTATAGGTTCACATGACATTTTTTTTTCCCTTTGTTTTCATAAAGAAGGCCACAAATGAAAAATTTCAACTGTCCCTGGATGGACTTCCGCTGGCTTGAGTGGGATGTCATGCTGAAAATTCTCAGGGACTACTGTACTCTCCGCAGCATTCTTCGATAAATTCTGGTTTTCATCTTTGGTTGCATCGAGACCAAGCTCATTCTCCAAGTAACGGAGCCACTTCTTATTTTCAACTTCTCCCATATTATATGCATCTCCAAATCTTGAGCTCTGGCCAGCTTCAACATTTTGCAGCTGAATTCCACTGGACTGGAAGGAACTTAAGCTGTCCAACATGTTCCAAAAATCGTAATCTGACTCGAATGGGATTTCGGCCACGATTTCTTCTGGTTTGTTTACCTCCTCTAGTGAATTGCGAACATTATAACATCCTCTAAAGTTAAAAAACGAACCCGTTTTTTCACCATCTGGCTCGGAAACATCAGCTTGACTAGAGTTGGTGATGCTGGAATTGTTACTAGAAAAAGAGGAACTTGATAATTCGTTTGGTTTCATGGCTGGTTTAAACTGATTATTAGACAGTACTCCCCTTGGTGACGAGTCCTCTTCGTTCTCTAGGATGCGAGGCTTCTTCGTTGAGAACCCTTGATTTTTTTGTTCATCAAGTTCCATTTCCAAAGCTCTTTTTCCACTTGACATGATCGTACTAGATGAAGAGGAGGACGAGGAAGTTGAGGAGGATCCCTTTGACTGATCATCTCCTTCAGAATGTTCACCATCATCTTTGCATGCCAGTTTTTTCTTTAAGTGAGTATTCCACACATTCTTAATCTCATTGTCTGTTCTTCCAGGCAAATGAGATGCAATCTGTGACCACCTGCAAGATTATAATTTGTTATTACAAATACAATACTAATTAAGATATTAAACGTAAAACGCCCGTCAAGATTTATTTAGTGTTATGTGGAGAAGGAGTTTACTTGTTTCCCAAAGTTTGATGTAGCTTAATTATGGTGTCTTCTTCCACTTCGCTGAAGTTACCACGCTTAACGTCAGGTCTCAGGTAATTAATCCATCTCAATCGACAACTTTTTCCGCACCGCAGCAACCCTACAAAACGGCATGCAAGATTTTTTTTACTTAAAAAAGAAATATGGAGTACAAAATTATTCAATGCTATAATTCTTGGCTTCACAACGACATCATCGATTTCTCCCTTGTTTAACCACCTTGAGGTTGAAATCTTCCCTCCCTTCTAGTCCTCTACTTTTTTGTACGTGTTTACATGGTAAAAGGAAACAAAGTCCAAGCTGCGTGTTAGATTGGGCATTTAGGCTCTACGTACCTTTAGCTACTTATTCAACTTTTGCAACTCTTTCAACGAGGTGAGCATTTGTTTCCGATTTCCTTTAGGCTGAATTGGATTAATTAACAAGATTATCTTATTATAATATTTTTTAAACAAGATTATCTTGCATCTTCGTCAACAAAATGGGAAATCTCAGCAACCTATAGTATATTGATGTGACCATCAATTGCTGCCTGGCCTTGAATCTAAATTGGGAATATCCCAACTAGGCAAGATATGAAATATAAAGATTTTGCTAACGCAGACACCACCATTGCTACAAAAACAAATAAATCTCACTACAAACAAATGAGTCTGGTTTTAGACATAGATATATAGAGGTAAAAGTAGAGGAGAATTATAACTGATAAATATTTGTTTCTATACATAATTTCATTATGGATTTATTCCCCTCCAATCGAAATATATATCAGTGCCAAATCTTCCATGTTTTACTAAAATATCTACACAAAAGTGCCTTGGAAAACATGGTTCGATGGCAGGCTTTTCATAAACATTTTCTTCAAGTTCTTCTTAGAAATTTCTCAAAGCATGTATATAGGTGCAATCTAGAGGTGATTTTCTGAATCTAGAATGATATTAAAGATATTGGTATCGAGGTTGTAATGTTAGTGATCTTCTTCCATATAACCCCAATCCATTGGAGTTGGCAATTAATGACAGATTAAATGGTAGAAGGATTCATATTATAAAATAATAATCTCTATATATATTGTAGGCTGGCAATGAAAATGATGTTATGTATATATATGCATACTAAATGATTCCCCTTGATCATTTGATTTGAATAAGCGTTTCAAAGTTGCCTTCCTATTATTGCTTGATTACTACATTAATATAGCCATCAGTCAACAAACAATAAAACGGCAAATGCTACTCATTTCATGCCAAGCTCAAGTGGACATACATGCATCTACCTAAAAAGAAGAGGAAAATATCGAAGAGAATAGTAATAATAATAATAATAATAATAAAAGAAAGGAGTTAAGACAAGACAAAACTATTGCTTTAACTGTTGGATTGAAGTCAATAATCCTATAACTCCACTGGTATCCACCTCTCCCTTCTCTAAAAAAACTAAAAAAAAAAAAACTCCAAGCTCTTTTTATTTATGTATATATAAAAAAGAAAGAAATAAAGAAAATCACTGATGAAAAAAAAGGTAAAATAATTTATTTCACTTAAAAAAAAACCGAGGGCTAACAAGTGTTTGTGGAGAAAAATATTTGAATTCTGGATTTAGAGAAGCAATCAGTGTAAAGAAACTCTGATCCCGTTTATAAAAATAATCAGTGCAAGCTAGGAAATGTTTCTCTTTCAACTCTTTAAGGCAAGGAACAGCCAAATACTTGTTCTTGGAGAGTCCTTCCCTCTCCCCCTGCTAATGAATAATGAAAAGGGAATGTTGTTGAATGCATGAGAAATCAATTTGTTTGTTCAGCAAAAGGGAATGATCATGTAAGATAAACAATGAGAACGATATTTAAGAATGCATGATGAATATTTTCCATGATCAAGAAGAGAGAGCGAGAGGGAGAGGGAGAGGGAGAGAGGAGATTCTGACCAGCTTGTTTAGGAAGAGCCCTCCAGTTTTCATGCCCATGTTTCTGAATAAAAGCTATAAGCCTCAAGTCCTCAGCAGGACTCCATGGTCCTCTCTTCACTTGACTCTTATCACAACATGGTGCTCTCCCTTTTCCCATGATCTCTCTCTCTCTCTCTCTCTCAAGTTTGATATATGAAGAAGAATCGATGGATTGGAGACTCTTTGCCATCACCTCTTCTCTCTTTATATAGCGGAAAATATTATACCTTGGGGACATGAACATGTAGAGATGACCTAGAGCCCACAGGTTCATGATGCCATGAAATAGGATGTTATTTGGGGCAATAAATAAAAGGAGATCCAAAAAGATCACTAAATATCTATAATTCAAACATTTAGTTACTATGCGTTGTCCTGTATTAATGCAGACCATCCCACTCCAGTAACCTCACTCCTCTACACTACACCATTTTTGGAATAGAATTTACTCCCAGTGAGAACATAATTCAATACGGGAGGCCCCATGGTGGACCAAATCGGTAAATAATCCTAGCCATCCATATGGCCACGCATTTTATTGGTATCGTCAACTATATCATTAATTCTGTACACAAGATATTTATGTTTTTTATTTTATTTTTCAACCACTTAAAATTCAATTTAACAAAATAAAGTATTATCCACGGAAAAGAATTTTCTCAACTATATATCATGTACACTACCCATATCTGTGGATTACTTCTCCTAATACAGCTTTTCTTTCCATGTCGGGCCATTTGATTTTTGTTTTTTTAACATCATATTTAGTGTCTTCCATGGAATCATCTTCGGTAAGTTTTGTCACAGGATTTTTTTGCCAATTCAAGGTGATTTAATTATAGAATATACCTAGCTGGTAATCCTATATCTGTCACCTTTTTTTCTGTTTTTTTTTTTAATTTTTTTTATTCCATTGACTTGCTCTATAATTAATGAGGTGCACACAAGGGATTTGATTTTTTTTTCCTCAGTGTTAGAGAATAATATATATCATATATTGGGATATCATCTAAAAGTTTAAGATTTTAGGTTGAGATGATTCTTTGACATGATATCAGAGTCTTGATAACCAAGTGGTCACGAGTTCGAATCTCACCACCCCTATTTATTTGATAAAAATCAAGCACAAGGTAATATGAGCCTTTGCAAGTTTCAAGCCCGAAGGGCTTTCATTTGAGGGGGTGTGTTAGAGAATAATATAAATCATATCTTGGGACATCATTTAAAAGCTTAAGCTTTCAGGCTGAGATGATTCTTTGACACTGAGAAATGGTATTAATTTAGTCTCGTATTTTTCATCGAATCGATCCATTTATCATGTTAATAGAACGCCAGGAAAGACCTTCAACCAAAGTCATCAGGAATTATTGGACTCTAATACCAATTGACGTAAACATGAATGAAGGATAATGATGTTTATTCGAAGTTAAAACTCTCAAAGACTAATAACACTATAATTGTGGTTGACTCTTAAATATTTAATTTTATTCGTTTATTTTTTTATTTGTCACAAAGCTATTACAATATTTCATAAAGAGAAAACTAGAAAAATCTAGTAATAATGAATAGAAAAAATAAAATAGAAAAAGCCATTCCTTTTAAATAGGAAAAAGAATAACAATACAAAATATAAAAATAAAAAATAAATTAATTTAGAAAAATATTTAATGCGCGTGCGCATGTGGAGTTTTAATGCGTATGAGCTAAACATAGATGAGATTTAGCTCCAAGAAAAAAAATATTGTTTTGTGCCCAAGTTCCTCTTCATTTTCTAACTTGATTTGAGAGTTATATTGTATTGATCAAGCCACACCCTTTATTACAACACAAGCAGGAATACATGATTCTTTGACATGATATCAGAGTCTTGATGACCAAGTGGTCACGAGTTCGAATCTCATCATCTCTATTTATTTGATAAAAATCAAGCACAAGGTAATATGAGCCTGTGCAAGTTTCAAGCCCAAAGGGCTTTCACTTGAGGGGGTGTGTTAGAGAATAATATAGCACTACACCATTAAACAGTTTTACTGACGGACTAATTCCGTCGGTAACAGGAATGAAATCCGTCGGTGAAATAATTACCGACGGCCTCACCAACGGAACACGTCCGTCGGTATAACAGTCGTCGGTAAAACCCATTTCCGTTTTTAATTTTGTCGCAAATAAAAAAAACACACCGACGGAACACCGACGGTCTTACAGACGGATACACGCGCGCAAAAAAAAAGTTTCCCGCGGGAACATTACCGACAGAATAAATCCGTCTGCAATTTCAATGGTAATCACCGACGGACTTATCGACTTATAATCTGTCGGTAATTATGGCATGGCTGGTAATTGTTTGGCAACTCTCTGTGGAATATCGACAGATACTATCCGTCAGTAATGCAGTCGGTATTAATCACCGACGGATATATTTCGTCGGTGATTATGGCATGGCTGGTAATTGTTTGGCAACTCTCTGTGGAATACCGACGGACATTATCCGTCGGTATATCCGTTGGTAGGTATGTAAAATATCAAAAAAAAAATTTTTGTTTATAGTAAAAAACCTTAATAAACAAATAACAATGGATTAAACATTAAAAATATAAAAGTAATGTTAAATAATATTCATTACAAATTTAATGTGTTTAAAAAACAAAATTAAACTAGAATAGCGGCGGAGCTGGAGGAGGAGGAGGAGGAGGCTGGTTGTTCCCGGGACTATACGGCAAAAAAGAAGCAGCACAAGTATCGTCACCCATCTTTGATCTCATCTCCATGACTATTTGACGGAGCTCATCATAATTCGTCGAGAGTTGTTGATATTGTTGTTTCAATGTAATGAACTCCTCAGACTGGGTGTTCGATACTGATGGAGAGCTTCCAACAGTTGGGACACTACAAGCCGAACGCAAGTTTTCAGCTATAGTGTTGGAGAGCCCGTAGACCCGATTTTTATCGGGTCCACCAGACGATCCCGCCTCCATCCACAAATCTGGATCGAAATCTGGATGGGTCGACGGATTGTCCCCATATCTCTCCCTCACATATTGATGCCTCAACATGTGCCTTGTTTTTAACTTTTTTTTTTAAGATTGAACAAGTACCTGCATATATATATATATATTAATAAAACATTATCAATTAAAAACATTAAAATAAAAATAAAAATATTTAATTATAAATTACATAGCTCATGTAATATCTAACCTCTCGAATGGATACATCCATTTGTACTGGCCCAGTCCTCCAACTTTTACTTCAAACGGTAAATGTACGGGTAGATGCTCCATTGAGTCAAAAAATGATGGAGGGAATATCATCTTAAGTTTGCATACTGTCTCGACGATATTCTTTTCAAGCCTTTCAATGTGATTAACATTCAACTTGCTAGAGCATATATCTCTGAAGAAATGACTGATCTCCGTTAGTGCATCCCATATCCCCTTTGGCAACAAATCACGAAAAGCTAATGGGATGAGTGTTTGCATAAACACATGGCAGTCATGACTCTTCATTCCATATAATCTGCATTCCTCTGTATTAACCAGCCTTGATATGTTCGAGGCATGTCTATCGAGGAAACACAGACTCTTAAGCCATTTGTAAACTAGTAGTTGTGCGTTTTTCTCTAACACGAAGCTTGCTCTTGGTTTTGCGACCCGTGACCCATCACAAACCAACTCCATATTTTTACAGTTACAGAACAGCGCTACATCCAATCTAGCCTTGATGTTGTCCTTTGTCTTCCCCTTCACATCCATGACGGTGTTGAAAATGTTCTCAAACACGTTCTTTTCAATGTGCATGATGTCAAGGTTATGGCGGAGAAGATTGGTCTTCCAATAAGGAAGCTCCCAAAATATACTTCGCTTCACCCAATTATGGGTCAAACCAAAACCAGGAAACTTCTGCTTACCTGATTGGAGACCAAACACAATTTCATCGTACTCTGACACAACATCAAACAATTCTTCACAAGAAAGACGCGGGGGTGCAACATCATTTTCAACTCTGCCAACAAAGAAATCCTTTCTGTTCTTTCTGTACCTGTGGTTATGTGGCAAGAAACGACGGTGACAGTCAAAAAAAGAAGCTTTACCCCTGTTTGTTAGTGTGAATGCCTTGTTGTTCTCCATACAATATGGACATGCTAGCTTTCCATGCGTGCTCCAACCAGAAACCATTCCATAAGCTGGGAAATCATTGATAGTCCACATCAAAGCCGCTCTCATAACAAAATTTTGTTTCCTCGAGATGTCATAAGTCAAAGCTCCAGAAGACCACAACTGCGTCAACTCATCAATCAACGGACGAAGACAAACATCTATATTCCGCCCTGGACTGCTCGGACCTGGTATGACCATAGATAAAAACATGAACTCCGGCCTCATACACATCCCCGGTGGCAAGTTATAAACCGTCAGTATGACCGGCCAACAAGAATAAGGAGCAGCAAATGACCTGA
>Ga0325403_1000765_pt1 | contig 24462 bp, 15 predicted proteins | sample PopdelMetagenome_19_FD_205665 | JGI IMG/M metagenome (GOLD analysis project Ga0325403, IMG submission 205665) | Populus deltoides microbial communities from Bellville, Georgia, United States - Xylem-PdKOR-R4 | ecosystem: Host-associated > Plants > Phyllosphere > Stem > Wood/Secondary xylem... | reverse complement strand
ATTTTTCATCACTTTGAAAATCTGTCTTTTTCACCCAGGCAGATCGCCCATTACAACAAGACCACTTTGAAATTTTTTTATTTTTCATCACTTTAAAAAATATTTGTATTTTTCATTTGGGTAGGTCAATTAACGGTTCAATTGACCCAAAATGAAAGCTAGACGACTACATTGAACTTCGGCAAAATCCCTAATTCAAACCTAAAACCATGCCGTTTTGAGTGGAAAAAAAAAGATACTAGGAGACGCGGTTCATTATCTTCCCCGTGAATGCTACCTGGGTAGCAGTGTTGCAGGTGCATTTAATACCTCGTTTCCCCCCAAAATTGACAACACATGCACCAAAATGGCCACCTGAAATCCCTTTATCCCCGAGCATTGTCCGGTCAGGCCTATAAACGTCAAAACAGCTCCGATGACTGGCCTAAACTATCCAAATCGAGCAGCCTTGAACTGTCAAATTTGGCAGTTCAAGGTGCACACTTTGAACCGACAATTTATATTCTTAGAGTCAAATCAAGGGTTGGAAATTTTTCCCCGGCGAAGACAAGATTACCCTCTTCCACCCCTATAAATAGGACCAGATTTCATGATTGGAGGAGGAAGAAAAATCGAGTGTAAAGTTGACAAAAAATCAGTCTTTCTCCCCTGTTTTCATCTTTTTGTGCTTTCTCTTTCTCAACCGCACCTTCGGCCGCCACCACTCTCACCACCGTCCTTCCCACTACATTCTATATCATAGCCAAATACTCAACAACCTCACGTGGTGGCTGCACCACCTCTCTCTCTCTCTCTCTCTCTCTCTCTCTCTCTCTCTCTCTTTTCTGCGAAACTCTTTTCCCTCTCTACCACCGCGACCCCAACAGCAACAGCAACCACCCTTTCCAGCGACTTCCACCCTTACCAGTAGTAGTAGAGGCGGCGACTCTTTTCTCATCCACTCTAATCGCAAGCAACCGCAGCACCGACTGCGACAGCAGCAGCACCTACAACTCGAGCAGCAGCAACCCCGGCGGCTCAACTCTCCACCGTTGCCACCGTTTGCACCACGTCGTCCTCCTCGATCAGACCACCCTCACGCTAGGTAACTTTCCTTGTCCTCTTCATCTTCCTCCCCCTCTTCTTCTTCTTCTTCTTCTTCTTCTTCACACTGTTCACTGCGTGAACAGTAGACGTGAATTATAATTCACATCTTACTGTACACATGAACAGTGGGCGTGAATTATAATTCACGCCCACTGCTCATGCAGTGGACATTGGGTCGGGCTGTATCTAGCCCAGCCCAAATTTCTGGGCCAGGTTTGACCCGACCCCAAAGGAATAAATATAAAGTGTTGCCCGAGATCAGCCCAACCATTTTGGGCCGAAATTGGCCAGACCTCTTCTGTAGCTGAGCCTGGCCCAGTTAGCTGGGCCGGCCTAGCCCATGTAGAGTTTTTTTATTTTATTTATTTATTATAATATTAAAAAAACAAAAAAAAATTCAAAAATCCTTTTCATTAATATATTTTCATGCCTACGGCCAAATCCTAAAAACTTTTCCAAGCATATTTTCATTAAAAAACTTGCATCTTTCTCGTGTTTTGAAAATAAAAAATGTATATCATAACCGGTTTATGATCATCCATTTGGGTTTGACCAAAATATCAAGAACCTTTTTTCCAATTTTTATTTATTTATTTATTTATTTTAGGATTCAGATGTAGACTTTAATATTTGTAGGTGTAAAATTACACGATAAAGTACACCCTCAGGTATTAAAGATACAAGGTGTAAATAAATACGAAGCTAAAATGTAAACTTTTGAACAGTTATGATTTAACCCTAATAAGATAGAGACTTTCTCACGAAGAGAGATCTACCTTAAACTTTAGAAAAAACCAACAAATAGAAACTTGACTTAGAAAAAAACAATCAAACAACAATGCAGCTTATCTTAGGTAGGGTGTACTGAGGGTGATGCGTCTTTCCCTTGCATAACCAGTCCCTTACCCAGACTCTCGCAGACCATAGGTTCCTAGTAACCATAATACTAGGTGGTGACCCCTAAACATTAATCATAATTTTATGATTAAATCCAAAACCCTTTCCAACACACAACACAACACCTTACATAGGAGGCACAACAAGAGCCCCCGTCGTCGCCAGACAACATCGTGGCGCTCGCGCCCCTGCGACACATTGTTTTGTATCAGGGAAATCACACAATCAAGGTGCGTAGGAAAGCTCGTTTCACGGGTTCATATATTTTGAAAGGTGCTATGTAATAGTATGTCTTAGGTGTTATGTTGATCATTTGCCATTCGACACTTTTGGAAGGACTTATAATGAAAATTGTAATGGAAAATGGATGTGGATGTGTATGTACAAACATGTAGATACGATGTTATGAATATATTATGTGGTATTCTCTTTTATAAGGATGTTATGTTGTGTTGTGCAAACATGTAGATACGATGTAAAATTATTGTTGGACACTCGTGTTGATAACGAGACTAGAACAAGAATGCAAACTCATGAGTATGTCAATATGATGTAATGTAAATTTATGAATATGAAAATATAATACTATGAGCATATGTATTAAGTATCCATCTTATGAGAATGTTGATTTACAAAAACTATATCTGTATGATGCCATGATAAAGAAGGGAACCTAATTACTAATTCACAGAATGTCATTGTTAGAAGTATAAAAAACTAAAAAAAAAATAAAAAAATTTCATCGATTTTGGCTTTGAATAAGTCGGGTTGTTACACAGGACGTGAATTAATTCATGTCCTACTTGCAAGATACGGGAAAAGGGAAGAAATAAAGCGTAGGAGAGAAAAGATGAAGGAGTTTACCTGGGCTGAAGGTGTTACAGGTTGGAAGTTTGAGTTATAGGTTGCAAAATGGGTTGCTAAAGGCTGTATGAGTTGGTCTCTTTAGGGCGGTGACTGTAGGCGCAGTTGCCTCGCGAAACCTACTATAGGGTGTAGTACAACATCAGGCTATCATGGTGGTGTATGATTTGCCCGGTTTAGTAGGGAAAAGAAGCATTAAATGCCTCTGATATAAATAGCCATTAGATAGTTTTATCAGGTGAAAAGAAAGAAGAAGATGAACAATAGCCACACGATGCGTCGTCTGATTTTTTTTTTAATCTTTAAAACGACATCGTTTTAGTTTTAATTTAGAGATTTGACCAAAGTTCAATTTAGTCCTTCTTTTTAATTGGCCTGTAACTTCTAATTTTATGCAATTTCGCTCCTGCAAAATTTCAATATCAGTCTTGAATTTCAACGTCTTTGTCATTTTGGTCCTTGGTCTTGATTTATGCAAATTGACCCTAAATTGATAATCAAACTTTTAATTTTCTTCAATTTCATCACTGATTTTAATCAACTGAGTCCCTAAAATTTGGCGCCTTTTCCAAACAGGTCATTGACTGTGAATTTCTTTAATTTAACCCCTAATTAACAATAAACTTTTATTTTCTTGTAATTTTACCTCTGATTTCAATCAATAGACTTTGTAAAAATTAAGTTTGGTCGTCTAAAATTCTAATTAAAACTAAATTGGGCTCCCAACCTTATTTTTTCACTAAATAAATCCTTAATAAAATTAATTTGATTCATTTAAAATATAATTAAATCCTTGCACTTAATTAAATCCTTTAATTTGACCCAAATTAATTCTTAAACATAATTAAACTTTTAATTTGGCCCATGATTAAATTAAATTGACCCATTAAAAATTGAATTATATCTATAGTCTTAATTTTTATGCAGATTAATCCAATAATGATTTAATTTGACCTTGAATTTGTATTGTCTCTTTGGTTTTGAATAGAATGGGTACAATTAGGCTCCCAATTCATTCAAAATTGCAGCTTGATCTTCCTTTATATTTAAAATCTTCTTAGCTTACTTTTGCCAAAATGCTAGTTTTCATGCTATTATTATTTATTATTTATTTTAAAATAAAAAATGGTAAATTTTAGGAAATAACCCATAAATGGGTTATGACACCCTAAACGCAAACTATGAAGCTTTATACACAAAATAATCAAAACCTAAATTAAAGAAATTAAACCTAGGGAAGCCGAAACTAACAAGAAAAAAAAATAAAGGATATAACTTAATTTTGGAAACCTGACTCTAATACCAATTGATATTAACCTCTTGATCACGTAGTCAAGCAACCCCTAACAAAGTAGATAACAATTTGGAAAGCTGAAAATTAGGTTTGATAGAACCTTTACCTAGAGGTAATCCTGTATTTAAGAACCAAAGGTATTGAAAAAAAATTTAGACCCAGAGACAACCTTGTATATAAGAGCCCGAAGTATGCAAATGACACCACAAAACTAGTTAATCTTCGATAAGTTAGTGTATGATATTTTTCCCTGTAAAGAAAAGTTGTTTTGCCAAAAACAAACAAAAGAAAAAATCACATTAATTCTCTAACTTGCTGCTGTAATTTTTAGCTAAAAAAATATGATATAGTCTCCTCTAACTAACCCTAATGGACCCCTTTTAGGTTGCAAGCTAATGACCTTAAACTAGTAATCAACTAACATAAGTCCAACAATGAAATAAACTCCTAAACAATGTCTAATAGGCCAAAACAAACCCAAATTAAAAAATAAATATAAATAAATAAATAAAATAGAATATATAAAAAAAGTCTCCATGCTAAAATTGCTTGATATAGCCCGAATCTCCAATGTTTGCACATTATTGGCAAACTCTCATCTAAATGAATTGTTGGGCTCATCATATATGGTTGGAAAGCTTGTGATGTTTGGTTTCCAAACCAACCTGAATGACATCACATTCTACTTGTAGCTCCAGATATGTCCTAAACAGTATATAAAGGTCTAGTCTGATAGATTTGAATAGATTTATCTAGTAAATTCAACCCTTTGAAATAACATGTTTTCCAAATCCATTTGACCTGAAAATTTAGAAAAATATAATTCCATGTGTCTAGTATGTCCATGTAAACTTTCAGCTTATCTAAATGTCCGATCTTGAAAAACTGATCAGCAAACATTTTAATGCCAAAATTGGTCACCATTTTGTTGCACGTGTGTGGTGTCGAAGCGATCATCCTCTTGGACCGAGATCTTTGTTGTGATGGGCGGAAAGGACATGAAATTCTTGTCATTTACCAATAAGAAAAGTGATGGAATCACCATCTAATATTTTGGTCACTAGGAACCCTAACTCCTATCATGTCTAGATAAGAGGATTGTTTGTGTATAGGGAGGGTATATCACCCCTAGTATACCTTACCTAAGGTAAACTACATTGTTTATCTATCTAATATAAATTAAGGTATTGTTGTGTTTTTTAACTGCTTGTCCATTTAATGGTTATAAAGTCGGTCCCCCCTGGTGGAGTGGACCATAACTTTAGCGTCAAGCCTAGCCATTCTAGAGTCAAAACATATTTTTTTATATTTTTATTTTAATATCAAGAATATATGTTACGTATAAGTTTGTATTCCTTTATATTAGGACAAACAAAATAAATTTTCATAGTATTTTTGAAATGTGGAACAAATTCTCAAGGATTTCATAAACCAGCTATTAAATCTAAAAAAACATGCAAAGATATCAACAAAATTATTTTTCTTGAAATTTTTATATTTAAAGATGGTAAATAATACCTTGTATTTTTTATTATTTATAAAAATATAATTTTTATTTTTATTTTTTGAGAGACTTGACCATATGCAATTTAAAAAAAATTGTATCATTATTGAAGTAAGATTTTCGGTGAGTGTTGTTGTTGAAGGGTTTTTTAGGGGGTGTTTTAGGGTTGATTTCGAGTTTGATTTGGGTTCTTTAACTGGACAATAGAGGGAGCATCGTCGGCTAGAGCAAATGTGCAAATGTTGACTAGGATATGAGAGGGTCACGAGTGGTGGCTGTTATGGGTAAAAAAATGGGTTAAGGTTTTTTTAGCCTTTACAAGAAAGAGAAGGTTGTTAGGTCAGTGAAGGATGCTAGGTATGGTGGTTGCCCTTGTTGGTCGTGACTGAGGAAGGTTGAGGAGTTGTTGATTTTGGGTTCTGTTTGCAAGGAGGCTTTAGGAGGAGCTGATGACTAATGTTGGTTGGCTGTTGAGTTTTATAATAATAAGTTGAATGTTTCTTGTGTGTGTTTTTGGGAGGGTGTCTAGTGAAAAAAATTAACTCATTGTTTTTCTTTTTTTTTTTTGCTAACGCTCTCACTAATTCTCCCCTCTTGCGTGTGAGATTCTCTCACTACTTATAGGTAAAATAATTTGTCTTTTTCCTTCCAATTATTTAGTTCACAAGCAAACTTTGTGACCAAGTAACCTAAAATCACTTTGGTTTTTCATTTTCTTTTAATGTTTTTTGCATTTTTGGTCCCATTGTTCAAATATTCTTTTAAAAAGACAATGTCAACGTAATAAGGAAAAAATATATCAATGATTTTGAACTGAATACGTAAAATTGAATGAGTCAAAAGTAAATTTTTGAATTTTTAAATCTTTTAAAAAGACGCTGAAAATGCAAACAACAACGCAAATACTTCAAAAATATATGTTTTTTAGATTTTATTTTTTTTTTGCTATTTTCTAGACTTTTTTGAAAAAAAGTGTGAAATTGAGGGGGGGAGGGTTAAAAATTGGGTTATGACATGCTTTATATGGAATTATCCCGATCTCAAGATCCATGTTGTTGGTTTGACAGGTTAACACGGATTGCAAGTTTAAGAGATTAACCCGATTGGACTTGAAAAGATTTTTAATCCTTTTTTAATTTAATAATTATTTTTAAAATTTTATCCTTCAATATTGAGTTGATTAGAAATTGCTCTTCATAATTTATTTTGATTTACTTTCTATAGGGTCTTTTGACACAAGTTATAAATTTGATAAGTTAACTCAGGTCAATGTAATATGTCATTGTCTTAATTTATAAAAATTAATAACATCTAATATGTTACCATATTAATATTTAAAATGTTAAAAAATAAATAACTCGAACCGCAACATAACACATAGCAATAATTAAATTTAGGCAGTTGTATCAAATTCCCATTGAACAAATTCTATGTCAAGATAAAAACAGAATTTTGTATTGGAAAAAACTAACAATATCTATGACAACTAAAGGAAACAAGAGAAAACAAGGGAAATTAAATCAAAGAAAGGAAAATAACATTATTAATCTTCCTTTGTTTGGTTCAAGGAAATGAGGGAAATTAAAATTCGTTTGATTGAATTCATGGATAAAAAAGAAAGGAAAACAAGTAATATCATGATTTTTTTTACTACAGAATTTGCACCTGAATTGATCGTAGAAGTGATAGAACTTGTGAATGATTGTCTTTAAACTGTTTACATGTGACATTAAAAAAAACAATACAAGAGACCTTGGCCAGGAAAAAAAAAGTTTAATATAGAAAACATTAGCATATAAAGTGAACATTTTGATAGGTCATTAAATTCTATTTTCCATGTCCTGAAGAAATATGAACAAGAAGAGATGACACACACGCATAGGGAGTACTTCTTACACGATATTATTGGGAAAATTTCAGTACATCGAAAAGGAAAGCCACAGATTTAATTTTCCCTATTTTCCTATTATTAATTTTTAGCATCCAAATGAAGAAAATTAACGTAATTTTTTTTCATTTACACTCATTTTAATTACTTTCCCTCAAAATATACACACTGTAAAAATAAAAAGTAGAGAAAAGGTTGGTTAAAAAAACAAAATGAAAATCATAGCAATCTCATATGACAAACCACCAGTAATGGAGAATGAGACCAGGCAAAAAACTGTTGTGCATAGAGAGGTTGGTCTGAAGATTAAGTATGTTCAATTTTTTTTATCTTCTGAATTCAAATTTCAAGTATGGTACCCAAAGAAACGGAGAGGGTGTATTCTTAAAAGCGTCCAGAAAAAGATTAGTGTTAGGCTGAACTTCAATGTCCACTCGTTGATTACGCCACCTGCCAATAAATACTTATATAGCCTTGTAGTATCACCATCGCCAGAGATATGACAAAACAACTAACCTTCTGTTTGCTATTGTGATCTAAAGAGTTGGCTAAAGTTCTATTTTTTTTAATTTAAAATTAATATTTTTTTTAAAAAAATTTGGATTATTTTAATGTACTAATATAAAAAATAATTTTTTCCACTGCTATAGTATAATTGATGTTTTTTTTTTAAAAAAATTAATGAACTTGCTCTTGAGAGTACTAAAGTTTTTACACATGGTCCATTAATCATTATAAAATTAATTAGGGATAGCTAAGTCTTTTCACTTTTTTAGTATAACAGAGTTATTTAATTACCCTTAAAAAAATATTAAGCTACCATCTAGGGTTGTTTTTATCTTTTTATTCTTTTTTGCATAGTAAAATGACGTGTATATCATTGAAAAAACAAAAAAAAAATAGTAAATTGTCATCCAAAGGTCAATCTTTTTTTTTTTTTGTATATATGTTTTCTTAGGGGCGATTTGATCTTTTAATAAATATAAAAATTTTTAAAAAAAATCCAATGACACATGCAAAGAAAGCATGCGTCAGGGACTCTATCGCCTTTGAGCGACACGTCTGGTGGCATACGGAGGTAAACAACGAGCTTCTTTGGTATGATTAGGTTTGTCTAGGCGGCCCCTTCTTTCCACAGCAGAATGTGCAACATTCTAATCTCTGGTATGACATCTGCTGACTCTTTTTTTATTGTTTTCTTTTTCATCTGTCCACCTCAGTTTCCATGCGTGGCACTTCAAATCATCCCTTAAATTTTCTTTTTCTTCAGATTTTATTCTTATTTTTTTAATTAATATTTTTATATTTGAAATGGTTTATAGAATTGGAATTGCTTTTTCAATTTCATCCACCTTTAATTTTTTATCTATCAAATTTGATCCTCATTATTTTGATTGTTGTTTATTTGTTTTACACGCTTTCTTGAATTGATGTTTTTTTTTTGTTTCCACCCCCTTCAATTTTTCTCCTATGAGATTTAATCCTTATTTTTTTTGCAATTTTGTTTTTGCATTGGCACATTCTTTAATTTTTTTTTTTACTATCTTATCCTTCAACATTAAATTGGTTGCAAATTAAGCTTTTTAATAGAACTAGAATCTAGGATTTTACGAGTTAAGAGTTTGAGGGATTAACTTGAGTTTAGAAGATTCACGCGGGTTTGCTTTGCTCCCCCCCCCTCTTTTTAAGCTAATATATTAATTAAATTTCGATTTTATCCTTCAACATTTATTTATTTAGTTTCATCCTCCTTTGATTTTTTGTCAGATATATTTTTGTCTTCGATGTTTTAATTTCTATTCATTTTGTTTTAGATGATTTTTAGAACTGAGATTTTTTTATAATGTCATCCTCTAATGTTTTTCCTTATGTGCTTTGGTCCTTATTCTTTTTGTTGCAATTCCTTTTGCTTTGGCAATTTTTTTTTTAAAATAGATTCTTTGTACTATTTCATCCTCTAACATTAAATTAGTTGGGAATTGGTTTCTTTATTGAATACAAGTCTAGAATTTCATAGATTGCGAGTTTGGATTATTAACCCAGTCTAGGAGATTTGCCCGCGTTTTATTGGTTTTTTTTTTGTTTTTTTAAGCTAATATTTTTTTTAGTTTAACCCTTTAGCATTAAAATTTTATCCTTCAATATTTATTTATCTCTTAAATCTCATCTCCATTCTTTAATCAAACTCGGGGTCAGTTGAGACCTTATCAAGGTTCAACAGGAGAAGAACAAGGGAAGGATAAAGAAAGAGGAAGATTGTCCAATCAGGTTAACTCAATGTAACCGTGTCCATTTCCTGGGCGTTGATTTCTTGAGTTAGCACGGGTTAATATTGTATATCTCCATCTTTTCATTTCACTCCATAGATTTATTTATGATATAATCTTTTGACTATTTGTTGTATCACATTTGAGCTAGGGTTAGGTATGAGTTAAAATAGTGGCAATGTTAATTTTTTTAACCAGATTTCTATTTGAACAAGGCGGCCGGTTTGCTCTTAGCTCATTATGTCAAACAAGTTGCATTAATTTTTTTTATTTATTTATTAACACGTATGATGGTTGATTAATTTTGTTTGATACATTGAGAAAGTTTTTAATTTTCATTTCAAATAATTTATCACATGCATAAAAAAAGTGACACTTATTTTTTTTAATGTAGTCATTGGGTTTTGATCCGATTAGCAATAAAGCGCGAGCCCGGATGTAGTGCATTTTAATCTTCAGTAAAAATAAAATAAAAGGGAAAAGTCTAGAAAATACCATCCAACTATGTAGGTATTTTTAATGTTACAACTAAACTATTTTTGGCCTTCTATTCTTGAACCATCAAAAAATTTGAATGAAAAAAATAGTTTTAGAATAAATGATATCATCTTAGAAAAAAAACTTAATATCTTTTGTTAAGTATTATAAAGTCCATAATTAAGAAATCAAAATTTTTTTTATAATAAGATTATTGTAAAAAAATAGTTTAGATTTAAAATTAATAATCGAATTTTTTTTCTGATGTCTTTATCTGTATGTTAAAATGTGCGAGACAAGGGCACAGAATCACATCTAGAGGGTTTAGAAGGGTTGGTTAGGATAATAATAATAATAAGGAGAAAATTTAAAAAACCTAAATATTCATTATGTACCTAGCCAGTATATACAGATACCTTAGAAAAGTCAATAAAAGGGAGAGATAATTAAAGTGCAAAAATATTCATTATGTACGTACCTAGCAACTAACAAAACCAATCTTAGAAAAAAAATAAAGATTAACCCAAAATATTAATTATAGAATAAGAATAAACTATTCAAAGTATTAATAATATCATGATTACATAGGAGAGTAGTGTTATCTTACAAGTCAGCCTAATATAACCTATGAATAAATGATACATTCCCTTGCTTTTTCCTCCACCCGAAGCCTTAAAAAAGAAAGTTAGAAGGTATAACCGCAAACCCTTTGAAAAACCACAAGTGCAAGCTACGCAAAAGCCAACCAGCCCACTACTTCTCTGTTTCTTTGCAATCTTGCATGATCGTGTCCCACAAATTCATGTACAAAACTGAGACAGTTACTACAAACTTGCCTTAACCAACATCCTCCTTCCTTCCTAGCTATCACCCTGAAAGCTCTTTCTCATCTTCTCAACCTATAACGTATACCCTCTCTTCTTTTTTTTTGTTTCTTTTTTTACCTTCTCTCATTCTTCAAATCAAATTTCAACAAACAAGCAGCTACAACAACCAGCCAGATATCTTGCTTTGGTTCTAAGATAATTTTTGGATCTTTCTTCAATATTCTGTATCATCTCCATCATAAAAGTCCTCACCCTTCCTTGTTGTTTTTAATGTCTCTCTTAAAGAACAACTTGAGGCAGCAGCAGGTTGAAGCTACAGTACTGTAGAAATACATCGTTTATGGCCAGCCAGGGCGACGTGCCACTAGATATTGTAAGTTCATCATCATTTTATTGCAATATTGTCTCAAAAGGGTATATATAGGGTTTAATTATATATGGGCTAGCTCCTTAATTTATCTACCCCGCCTATTTTTCTTGTGTCTTTTGATATATTACTTCGTAAGAACTACTAATTTACAGAGAAGAAAGAAAATCAGCGGGCAGCAAAAAAGGGAGGCTCTGGAAAGAGAGGTACATATGTATATATAGTTATGATTACATGCATTTTCTCATGTATTTCTGAAGGAAAACTATTCACATCATACACATATTAGTGTTTTCTTACTATGTGATTGTTAGTTTCAGGCTTATTTCTAAATTAATTTATCTGTTTTTTAGTATTATTTTGATCAAGAACTTAAAACTATTTTACGTTGTTTTCTTTTTGTCTCTACAATTCATTTCGAATAATTTATAATAAAGGTCTGCTAATATAATGTTTTAAGAAATAGAAATTAGAAGGTCTTTCTGGTTCATCTTGAAAACAACAAGCAAACTATATCTCCAAATTAAAAATTCTGATTTTTTTTTAGAAAAATAAATGGAAGAGAAATTCTTACCGTTTTTCAGACAAACGTGTGTGTGTGTGTGTGTGTAGAACGTTCATCTTTCTCCAAAATAATCTAATATCGAATAGGAAAAATTGGATTTTGTGTCCTTATACGGTATATTTAGGGTCAATTTTTGCACATGGAGATTAGATTCATCTCCCCAGGGCGCGTGGTTAAAAACGTTAATGTTCATGCTGTGATTAGAAACGTGTTGAAAATTTTACTATTCGATCTCACTTGAAGTTCAAGAAAACCTTATTATTGAGAGAATAAAAGGTAAAAAGAAAAAAAAAAAACAAGAAAAAATGACAACACACTGACAATTTTCTGTAGCCCGTAGGCATCAAACACCCTCCCCTCCATGCTGCATGTACTATATATTCTTCTCTAATAAATATACATGGGAGCAACAGATGAAACCATGCCTCATTATATATCCTATTGAGCCTAATTCCTAGCTATATCATTTGGACAATCTTGCAGAGAGTACGATATAGACTCTTACAAGATGACAGAGTTTCCAAGATCTTATTTTTCAGTTCTTTAGAAAATCATTGGAAATTAAATGAATTAATCTCACTTCCATATAACTCTACATCATTATACATTTAACTACAAATTAGCTTTACTTTTCTATAATTTTCTGATACTTAATTATGAAAATATTCCGCATTATAGATTTCCATGCTTCAGAAAATGCTGAAACAAGAAGAAAATGTGCATGAGATTTTGGATCGTATGCATAACAAGGATGATGGTTCTGGGATCCCTCTCCCAGACTTCCTTCCTCCTAAGGTAATGCTTTCTTCTCTTTTCATATATTCCTTTCACCGGGAAGTCCATTTGATATAGATAACTCTCCTCATCATTTAATATGGTCTCTCAATGGAGCCATCAATCTGATGACAAGTCATTAAGATAATGCCAAGCAATTCTTCCTGTCGAAACACCATTGTTTCTTCAAGCAAATCAAGGGATCACTAAAGGGTGGAGAATGCATTAAAATACATAAATGAAGTTGGAATATTTAGTTTTTCACTGTGACTTTCAGTAAGAAATTAATGTTTGTGTGTGTTTGTGAATGTGTAAGCTTTTGTTGTTAGAAAAACATTATTTTAAAAAATTATAAATTGCAATTTTTTTAACCAAGATTTTAAAAAGAGTTTAGAATAAAACTACAATTTAGAATAAAAGTACAATGTATATTAATTAACCAAATAATTCAAATATATAGGTAGCATAAAACACAGAACGCACAAGCAGTGGAAAAAAATGATTAGCTTGCTGGCGATGTTGCTTTCGGCCTACTAAACAGTTGGCATACCTACTTTTTAGTATTTAAGAACAACCAACTACATATAAACATATTATTCATACAGATAATGTTCTGTAATAGTATCTAACTTAGGTATTAAAGTTTAAATTTTATTTTAATAATTATGGGAAAAAACTACTATAATAACATCAAAGAAAATCTAAATTTAGATGCAGAATCCATCTACGTCTATGATGTAGTATTTATTTTTCACGCCAGTATCCTTAACAAAGTTTAGGATACTAAATATCACTGCGGATATCAGCTTCAATCTTCCAGAAAAAGTAGACTTTTTGCAGCACGAAGTTGAATTCTAACAGCAATTTTACTAGTAAAAGAATGACATGCCTCTTTATGAAAAAAAAAAAATGAGAAAAAAATTATGCCTCTTTATGAATACTAATTATGTGGAAGGCTATCAGATGAAAGAGCTCTTAACAGAGTTGGTCATGGTAGAGGGTGAGATAGCTCGATTGGAAGGTCAATTAAGCCAACTTCAACTGGGTCTGAAACACGAAGAGACAATTCCTAAGGATGCAAAATCAAAACAACTGCAACCTGCTGGAAATCGAAGCAACCTCCAAGGCCATATGTCCTACACAGCTTGTCCAAGCCCCTTCATCATAAAAGGCGTTCAAGATAAAATGGCATTTGAGACCAAGGCATTACATTTTATAAGTAAAGCAATTAAGGGTGACTATAATCTTAATGACTTCAATCCAAATGAGAAAATAGGAGCCTCGAGAGTATTTTCTGATCAGAAAGAAAACCACTTCCATGAGGAGGTTAAATTTCAAGACAGGGTTCCAAAAAAAAGTGGGATACTGAAGGCACCTTCACCTTTGCGAGATCCTAGACATCCCTCCCCCAAGGTAGCCCTTGATTTCTATTGTATTATTTGATTGTGCTTCGACTAGTTTTTTTTTTTTTTCAATGTTTTCTTTAGCTTGGTGTCGTTCTAGATTTGTTAACTGTTATATGTTGACAATGAGGGATACTAATGGAAGTATGTCCCCGATGAATTTTTGTTTCAGCCGAGAGAACGTAATGCGCAGGTCCCCTTGGACCTCTTATCGAAATCACTATCTAATTCAATTCTATCAGAAGATAACATTCAACAGCTGCAACCCAACAGGCTATCTGAGAACATCATGAAGTGTTTGAACTTCATATATGTCAGGTTACTGAGGACATCAAGAGCAATGGAACTGGAGAAATCAGGACCCATTTCCAGATCTTTGAACTCTTCTATGATATCAAGAAGTTTCAGGGCCGAGAACAGCATGAACTCAAAGTCGAACCTTCTGTTGCAGAAGGAATCAAGACAACAGGATCCATATGGTATCTTTAATGTGGAAGAGTCTATTCCTAGGGATATAGGTCCTTATAAGAACTTGGTTATATTCACATCAACCTCCATGGATCCCAAATGGATTTCACATTCTAGTTCTATTCCTCTCTTGAAAAAGTTAAGGTATGCTGCTAAACATCCACAAGATGCCTCTCTTTTGAATATTTACTGATTCTGATCAACCTCGACTTCTATTTCATGGATTCAGAAATAGGAGCATTCATGTTTTGGTGACTCACTAAGCTCTACTTTCCCCTGCTTGTGACTACAGGGTGTTAATGAACAATCTCCGGACTGTGGACTTGAGATTCCTGACTTCCCAACAGAAACTAGCATTCTGGATCAACATGTACAATGCCTGTATCATGCATGTATACTATGGAGCTTTTTTATACTGAACTTATTTTCTTATCTGATCATTTTGGCTAACCTGATGGGCAAGTAGTTGTGCAATTTCATCAGATCAGCAACTGCTGAAGATGTCGTAAACATGTAGCTGCTGGTCTGATGCAGGAGCAAGCTACTGAGTACACATCAGGATACCTTTTACATGTTCTTTTGCTCACTTCTGTTTAAAATCTTGATGTTGTATCTATTTATACAAACATTACAGGGATTTATTCAGTACGGAGTGCCTTCTACACCAGAAAAACTGTTCACATTGATTAACAAGGTAAGGTACATTTACAACTTGTTCCATGACTAGTCAAGTTCCTCGATTGGTTTTCCCAGTAAAACACATGCTTTTGTAAGTTAGAAAATCAAATTAATTGCATAAAATTCTTTACCAAGTTTTGGGCAAAGAAAGAGAATCTCAAGAATGCTAACCTAAAATTTAAGCAATTTTAAATAACTGGATTCAGGCAACACTAAACATAGGAGGCAACACTATCAATGCTCAAGCAATAGAGCATTATATTTTGAGGAAGCCAGCATCTTCAAACGAGGTACATTACACTGATGATAAAGATTAACTTTTTATATCATATTGGCATATTTTCCTGGTGTAAATGATCTCCCCACAGGTTAATCAAAAGAAAGAAAAAGATGATAAAGAAGCTGTTGTTCGTAAACTTTATGGACTGGAATCGATGGATCCTAATATCACTTTTGCTCTTTGTTGTGGAACTCGTTCATCTCCTGCTGTAAGTTGAATAAATTCCCATAGAACTGCTACAAAAAGTGAAATATTTTCCATCACAGACATTATTAGTCTTTGAATCCATCAAGTATTTAAAATTCCCCTGCCTTCATGCATGATCAGAGCCTGAACTAATAATACATGTCAACATTCAGGTAAGAGTGTATACAGCTGAAGGTGTCATAGCTGAGTTGGAGAAATCAAAGTTAGAGTACCTGCAGGCTTCAGTAGTGGTTACTAGCACAAAAAAGATAGCATTCCCTGATCTTCTGCTTCGAAACACGCTTGATTTTGCAATGGACACGGACACGTTAGTTGAATGGGTTTGTCATCACTTACCTACATCTGGGACACTGAGGAAATCAATAGTGGATTGCTTCAGGGGCCATAACAGTGGCAAAATACCCTGCATTACTGTTGAGAAGATACCATATGACTTCGAATTCCAGTATCTATTGGCAATATAGACTCCTAGAATTTTCTAGTTTTCATATCTTTCCCACACACACTACTTGTTCTACAAAAAGAAAACATCGCAACCTTACTCTTTTTGTGAGTGCTTGCAGATCCCATTGAAGTAGATTTTTATTTCTTCGACTCTTCAGTGATTGTATTTTAAATTTGTGTTGGATATTTAACAAGAGTTGCTGTACATGGCATGCATGCTTGCAGGCTTCGTTATTAGAAAGCTATCATATCAAGAAATGATTGGCTTTCTTGGACTGCAAATGACAGTGCAAAATCAATCATACCGTTAATAATCCATCAATGAACAGCCAAGCCATCAACTATTCAGTATGTCTTCTTTTTTCCATATAAAGTGTTTAGAGATGGCCAATACAATCAGGAAGAACAGATTTCAAATCAACATGATCAAATGATGTGGAAATTTAATTAACTAGACCGGCCAGCACCAGAATTGTCAGGTCCCTACTGTAAGGTTTTGTAAACCAATAATTATCATCCACAGCAACAGCATATGGCTTTGGAGTATTATATATAAGAAAGTTTTACAACGAAGAAGAAGAGAATAAGGAAATAGCTGTTATAGGCTATACAAGGAATTATACACTATAATTAGGGTTAGATATTGAAGTGCACCAACTAAGGATCGATAGGTAGTGGGGCAATGAAACGGATTGCCATTAGTAGTTAAATGTTGGGAAACAATCATGGGAGTGCCAACCGGTTTGGAATCAAGGAGGTCAGCTTGAAGTAGAAGATCTCTCGTATACTTTAGCTGACTCAGAAATATGCCATTGGCAGAATAAGTGACTTCTAAACCCAAGAAATAATTCAAAATGCCAAGATCCTTCATAGAGAACTCATGACGTAGCTTGCGAATGAAACTATCAGTGAGGGACATATTGTTGCCTATGATGATAATATCATCAACATATAATAGCAAGTAAATAATCTCATGAGCTGATGAATAGACAAATAAGCTGGAATCAGCTTGACTGCTATTGAAGCCAACAGTAAGTGAGAAATGGCTAAACCGATGGAACCATGCTCTTGGTGTTTGCTTCAAGCTATAGATTGCCTTTTTAAAATGACAAACATGATTTGGATGAGAGGAATCAGCATAGCCCGATGGTTGTTCCATATAAACCTGCTCTTGTAAAAGACCATGCAAGAAAGCATTTTTCACGTCAAGCTGACGCATATTCCAGCCACGAGATACTGTAATGGAGAGAACAATGCGAACTGTTGATGCTCGAACAACTGGACTAAAAGTGTCATTAAAATCAAGACCATAGAGTTGAGTATAGCCTTTTGCAACAAGGCGTGCTTTGAGCCTATCAATGGAACCATCCAAATGATATTTGGTGCGGAAAACACATTTGGATCCAACCACATTTATAGCAGGTGGTCGTGGAACTAGTTCCCATGTCTGATTGAGCTTGAGGGCACGAATTTCTTCTTTCATGGCAATAAGCCATTCTGGAGACTTGGCAGCACTCTTGAAGCCCTTTGGTTCCTTCATAACTAAAAGAGAGGATAATAAAGGAGATGATGGAATCTGACAGACATAACTATAATGTTTGGATTTGGAGATGCCTGTTTTGCCACAAGTGATCATGGAATGAGAATTCTTATGTGAAGCTGATGATATTGGGATTGCTGGAAGTTGCTCTTCCTGAGGAGTAGGAACAAGTGGCACTGAAATTGATGAGCTTGGAGATGGAAACAAGTCCAAAGCACATGATTTACACGGCATGGACAAGGTTACTGATGATGGAGATGAATGTCCTGCAGAAGAGTTAGTACTAGACATAACAAAATGCAATAAGGTGGGATCATGAAAGGCAATAAGATCTGAGATGGCAGAGGAGGGTTGCATATTATAAGAAGAAAAAGGAAATACATTCTCATCAAAACGAGCATGTCTAGTGACAAAAATTCAATGAGAAACAGGATCAAGACATCGAAAACCTTTATAGGAAGTGTGGTAACCAAGAAAAATGAAAGGAAGACTTCTTGGTTCAAACTTATGCTTGGTATAATCACGCAAGTTTGGAAAACATAAGCATCCAAAGATTCAAAATGTAGTATAGAGAGGAGACTTACCATATATAATTTCAAAAGGAGATGTCTCATTCAAAACTGGTGTTAGCAAGTAGTTAGTGGTGAAGACTGCAGTACTGAAGGCTTCCACCCAGAAGTGAAGAGGAACAATGGAATGAAACAACATTGTGAGACCTGTTTCGGTGATATGCCTGTATTTTCTCTCTGCTCTACAATTCTGAGATGGTGTATAGGGACAGGAGAATTGGTGATGAATTCCACATTTAGTGAAATGAGACTGCAGATTCTTACTGATGAATTCCCCTCCCCTATCACTTTGGAAAATCTTTATTTTCGTAGAGAACTGATTCTCAACCAAAGATTGGAAGTTAAGGAATGTCTGGTAAAAATCAGTTTTGTGTTTTAATGGATAAAACCAAGTAAAACATGAGTGATCATCGATGAAGATAACGTAATATCGATATCCTGAGATGGAAGTTATGGGTGCTGGACCTCATAGATCACAATGTATAAGACCAAGGATTTTGTTGGAACGACTGTCACTTGTTAGAAATGGCAATTTATGGCTTTTAACCTTTTGACAACTAATACACAGAGATGGATTCGGCAATATAAAAGAGAGGGATGGGGAACCTTGTTTATTAAGAAAAGAAATTATTGTGGAGGAGACATGTCTTAAACGTGTATGCCAAATTGCAAAGGAATTAATTATTGTGGAGGAGACATGTCTTAAACGTGCATGCCAAATTGCAAAGGAATTACAAAGACTGGATTTGGTAATGACAGAAAAGAAGGCTTGGTGCCCACGCTTCAGTACATAAAGACCATCAACATGCTTACTGCTTGCCACCACCTTTTGAGTTTGAAGATTCTGTATGATGAAATCATTGTCAGTAAAAGAGACAGATAAAGGATAGTCATGGGTGAGTTTACTTACAGAGAGCAAATTTTTAGTTAAAGCTGAGACAACAAGAACATCATTTAATTGAAGATGGGGAGGGGGAGCAAGAACCAGTATATGTTATTGGTAGAGAGGATCCATTACCCATAATAACCTTGTCCTTACCAGTGTAAGGTTCCACCTTATCAAGTTGAGATGCATCAGTTGTCATGTGTGCTGATGCACCTGTATCTGTGTACCAATCTGCAGGTTCATTGTTAATGGTGCAGTGGGTAAGAGCTTCAACAAGATTAGCATCAGGTTTGATGTATCTGCAACTGCAATCCATGGCATAGTGTCCTTTCTCACGACAAAATTGGCATCTAGGAGGTCGTTTATATTGTTGCTTGCTACGGTTTCCTCCCTTTAATGGCCCTCCTTTATATTTGTGTTGATAGTTGTTAGAGTTACCATATCGGTTTGAAGATGTAGGAGAGAAATTTGCTACATATGCAGGGACCCCTGTATTATGATCAATAGGCTTGAAAAAAAAGATCAAAGCTCTATACTTTAGAAACAATATCCTTGAAACTGGGAATAGGGGTTAAAGAGAGTTGAGTGATGGAGAAAGTTGAAAATTCATGGCCTAAACCACGTAGATACCAGTGCACCTTGTCAGTATCTTCAACTGGAAGTCCCATTGCTGATAATTGATCACAATAAGCCTTAAATATTCGAGAGTATTTAGAAATACTACGAGAGCCATGCTTAATGAGATGAAGTTCATCTTTTATTTGAAGTTCACGGATCTTAGATTTTTGGCTGAAAGTGGTTTCAAGAGAGTTCCAGACATCTCTTGATGTTGTAAAGCTAATAATAATAGAAATAGCTTCCTCCATGAAAAAAGAAAGTAGAAGGCTCATGACGAGCTGATCAAATTGCTTCCAAATACTATAAGCTGCAGGATCAGTAACAGCAGAAGGCATTGGTGTTGAGCCATCAATATATCCATATAATTTTTGACACTGCAGTAAAGGAATCACTTGATTGCGCCAAAGAAGAAAGTTGGTGGAGGATAGTTTGATAGTAACCATGTGAACCATGGTGTTGAAGGAGAGAGTAGAAGAAGAATTTTCTGAGGCTATAGGATCAGACGAAGGTTAATCTTATGGCTCTGATACCATGTAAGGTTTTGTAAACCAATAATTATCAACCACAACAACTGCATATGGCGTTGGAGTATTATATATAGGAAAGTTTTACAACAAAGAAGAAGAGAATAAGGAAATAGTTTTTACAGGCTATACAAGGAATTATACAATATAATTAGAATTAATCAATTCCTAAACAGACGTTGCACAATTAACTGTAAAGCAATCAACTGTAATGGCATAATTTCTCCTTAATGCTTGGATGGCTTCTCTCTTGGATTGTCTGCAGGAGATGAGTTTGTGTTAGCACCAATACCTACCATCCTCGTCAAACTTGGTCAAATAAGTTTAATAATCATGGTGAAAAAAATATAACAACAAGAAGAATAATGTGGACCATTTATGACAAAACAGAATCGACCATTCCTATTATACTATGACTACGAATTCGTCTCTCTGCATCTACTTATTAATGCTTAATTCATATTTCATCATTAGCAAGTAGAATATGTGGACATAATTCTTGTTCTTTTTTATTAGAAAAAGAAAGAAAGAAAGAAAGAAAGAAAGAAAGAAGTGGGGGTGATTGGATCCCTTTTGATTCAAAAGCTAGGACGTATGACATATAAAGGTATGTAAATGATACGTTAATTCTTGAAATTTATTATACTTTTCATCATAGGCCATCCGATAGAAATTTGAGGGATAAGTTTCTAAAAGTAGAATATCACAAGAAAAACCACAAAAACAGACCTGTAGCTACACAAATGGTTTGTCTCGAAGAATCTTTAAAGAGATCTTGTGTTTGAGTTTCATTTGGTCTTTCACAAAAGGGAACCAAAGAAACATACATCACATTTAGTAAGTAATTTGTTAGCTTTGATTACATGCTTTTTGTTTGTCTTTTCAAATCATGGTCCATCTTATAATGTTCCTTCTGAAAATCATTCATAGTTTTTTTTTTTTAATTTCAAAGAAGCATCTTAACCTAAACGGTTAAGCTATTAAGTGAAGTCATAAGATATAATTTATATTATTTTTAAATACAAGTTATTCTTGAAACTTGCACAGGCCTTTACATTGTCCAAACTCGAACTCATGACTATTTGGTCATCAAGGCTTTAATACTATGTCAAAGAACCATTTTAACCTAAAAACTTAAACTGTCAGGTAGGATCTCAAAATATAATTTATATTATTTTTTAACACTTAATATTAGGCATTTGATCTATTTTATTTTTCTTTTTAGATTATTATGCTATTCTAATACGTGAAAATATGTTTCTTCAAAAGTCAAGAAACTTCTTCTCTAATTTACATAACTTATACCAACTATCGTGTTCAAATTTGGAGGTCGAAAAATGTGTTTATTTTTTCATATGTTGACTTGGGTTTGAATTATCTCTTACAAAACTTGAAAGGGATATAAAGTTATGCACTCTAAACTCTGGTTTGGGATTTCAGATCTAACAGAAGAAGGCTAAAATTTATTTTTTTGTTTAAAATTATTTTTTATATTTTTGGATCATTTTGATATGCTGATATTAAAAATAAATTTTAAAACTTAAAAAAATTATTTTGATTTATTTACGAGCGAAAAACATTTTGAAAAACAACGACTACCACTCTCAAACACCCTCTAAGTAATTATATGGTCATCATTGTTCTGTTTAGGGCTATGACTCTAGAGATTCCAAGAAAATTGAAGTTTTTTAAATTTCAAAAGAAGATTTTGATTCTAAACCTTCTTTAAGTCACAAGATTACATCTCAGAAGATGATTATGTCACAAGTATTACTCAACTCAAGTGAAGAGTGGAAAGGGTTAAGAAATCGGAAGTGAAGTTTTGCATACAAACTGCGTAAAAAATGGATAGTAATACCTCTTAAGATAACAATGCATAAGGGTAGGAAATGGAAATCGAATCATAGGATGTGGATTCCTAGAGAGTGAGAAAGTTAATTGTAGGTGTTTCTGAACATAGATATCTAAAATGAACTCACATTAAGAAGCTATTGTTTTTCATCTTCTAGTCGCACATGTTTCGATCTCAAGGTAGTTCACTTCATAATTATAATTATAAGCATATTTACATCATATGTTTTATGCTATTCTTTATGATTATGATGCTTCTTTTTTTATGAGAATAAAATCTTAATAATACCTTGGTTTCAGGACAAATGACGAAATCTTTTAAAGGCTAGTAGTACTCAAGAGCCGAGAAAGAGTAAGGTTAACATCTTAATGCTTGTGGACCTTTTGTTTTCTCAGAGTAAGATAGATTCTGACCAACTTTTTTTTTTCAAAGGAGGGTGGTTATTACGAGACTTTTTAGCATAGATGTGTGAATATTGAAACTAAACTAGATTTTGGATTCTGAATAAATTTAGAAATGGTCGACCAATTTAATCGACATATATAATATAATTCCTTTTCGGAATAGAATTTTCTTGTATTAGTTTAATTCCTTGATTTTCTATTACTTTAAGCCAATAAAAAAACCTTGTAATGCAACATTATTAATAAGCACAAAAGAGAGAGAATAACTAAGAGAGCTTAGAGAGAAACACTTAATGAAAGTATACATTCCACACAATCTTCTTCTTATTTTTGAGTTCTTGAACTTCTATTATTATGTTGATCTTATACCACACCTCCTTTACTTACAACAAGTGGTATCAGAGCTTAGGTTTGATTATTTGATATAGTCAATCCAAACTTCCCACTTCAATGTCCTAGGTTGACAAAAGACAACTATGAAACTTAGTGTATTCGAGTAAAAGATTGGCTAGATTCTCAAGATGTTTGGGAAATGGTTAAAAAAGGCTTTGAAGAGCCTATAGATGGAGCAACGTTAACTTCAGCTCAAAAGGGATCCATGCAAAAAGCACGAAGGAAAGATTAACAAGCATTAACAATCATCCACCGATGTCTATGCCACTTTTGAGATAATGACCAACGTAACCACTACCAAGCAAGCATGCAAAGTTTTGCAAGAATCAAACGAAAGAGCTGACAATGTGAGAAATGTATGTCTATAAAAGCTACGTGATGATTTGAAAAGTTACATATGTTTAAATCAGAGAATATTTTAAAATACTTTGCAAGAGTATTGACCATATACAATCAAATGAAGAGATATAGAGAGAAGATAGAAGAGACATGTGTGGTAGAGAAGATCTCACGCTTGCTGCAAAAGAATTCTATTATATGGTGGTCGCGATAGAGGAATCGCAAAATATGGATGTTTTTTCAATACAAGGTCTCATGAAAAAATTACAATTCTATGAGGAAAGAATCAATGAGATTCAAGAGGATATGAGTGCATAAACACTTTTTTTATTCTGAATATCTATCTTTTCTTATCAAGAGAAAAACATTAGTCTCAAGTAAATGTCCACCTAAGAAAATCAAAACTGATTACTGAAACGATACGTCAATTTATATTTTAAATATCTATCTTTCCTTAACATTAGTCAGTTAACTAATCCGTAATGTAACTAACCATAACCATTGACACGACCAAAAGATTGATGTCTTCTCCCAAGTGCAGGAGTGTCGAAGTAATAAATAACCCGGCAAGATCGGGGTCGAACCACAGGGAGGTTAATTGTATAAATTGTAAGCAACAATAGTAACAACAACAACAACAATAATAATACTAGTAGTAGTAGTAGTAATACTAGTAATAGTAATAGTAATAGTAGTAGAGTAGTAGTAATAATAATAATAACAATAATACTATTAATAATGATAATAATAAAGATTAAGAAGAAGAAGAAGTTGATGAGAACTTGAGATAGAAGATTAACGTAAGGATTAAACAATGATAACAACAAATGTCAAGGTTAGAGGATCCACTAATGGTATTTCAAACAAGTATAGTATAAACTCTTATTATTCAATTGGAAACCACACACAAAGAAGATTCCAATCAGATTATAAATTGTTAACATGATTACATTAGTTATCTTATTCGAATAATGCTAATACTTGTAAATGTTGTCAGGCATTCATGATTATAACTTATGTTAACAACAAATCAAGTTCTTTTCATAG
>Ga0325403_1000761_pt1 | contig 24510 bp, 20 predicted proteins | sample PopdelMetagenome_19_FD_205665 | JGI IMG/M metagenome (GOLD analysis project Ga0325403, IMG submission 205665) | Populus deltoides microbial communities from Bellville, Georgia, United States - Xylem-PdKOR-R4 | ecosystem: Host-associated > Plants > Phyllosphere > Stem > Wood/Secondary xylem... | reverse complement strand
CACCGACCCCCACCTCGTCGCCGGCGACTCCGCGATCATGGCCTTCCACGACGACGCCGCCCTGTCCCCCGCGGCCGCCATGGCCGTCGCCCGCGACCTGGACCACCCCCGCCGCGCCCTGGGCGTGGATGTGCCCGACGGCTCGGTCTGGCACTGCTCGCTCAGCCTCAAGGCCGCAGAGGGGCAGCTGACCGATGAGAGGTGGGCCGCGATCGCCACCGACTTCGTCGAAGGCATGGGCTTCGTGGAGACCTCCGGGCGCGCGGCCTGCCGCTGGGTCGCGGTCCACCACGGCCTGTCTAAGGCCGGCAACGACCACATCCACCTCGCTGTGTCCTTGGTGCGCGAGGACGGCACCCGCGCCAGCGTCTGGAACGACCGCCCCCGCGCCCAGGAGCTCGCCGGCCAGCTCGAGCGCCGCCACGGCCTGCAGGTGCTGGAGTCGCGCACCGCCGGGCGCGGTGACCGCGGCATCAAGCCCGCCGAGCGGGAGATCGCCGCCCGCAACGGCGCCGTCGAGCCGGCCCGCCTGACCCTGGAGCGCACGGTGCGGGCGAGCGCGGCGGCCGCGGGTGACGAGGCCGAGTTCGTCCGACGCCTGCGCCGCGCGGGGCTGCTCGCCCGGCCCCGCTTCGCCGCCGGCCGCGACGACGTCGTCGCCGGCTACTCCGTGGCGCTGCGCCCCTCCACCAAGCGCCCCGACGCCGCGCCGGTCTTCTACGGCGGCGGTCACCTTGCCCGGGACCTGACCCTGCCGCGCCTGCGCACCGAGTGGCCCGACACCCCCGAGCACGCCAGCGCCGCAGCCGCGGAGTGGAAGGCCGCCGGACGCGGCGCGCCGGCCTCGGCCCCCGGCCGCGAGGCCGACGGGGTCGACGGGGTCGACCCCGCGCTGTGGGAGCAATGCGCGCGCGACGTCGCGGCGATGCGCGAGCACCTGCGCGCGGTGCCCGTGGACGACGTCGCCACCTGGGCCCACGTGGCGCGCCAGACCTCTGGGGCGTTCGCGGCGTGGTCCCTGCGCGTGGAGGCCACCCCGGGGCCCCTGGCCGAGACCGCCGCCGCGCTCGCCTCCAGCGCCCAGGTCCGCGCCCACCGCGTCCAGGGCACGCTGGCGGCCACCACGACCCCCTCCTGGGCGCGGGGGGCGGCGATGGTGCTGGCGGCCGCCGCTGAGGGCGGTGACGGCCCGATCGGGCAGGCCGCGCTGGTGCGTCAGCTGCGCAACACCGTGCGGGCCCTGCACGACGCGCACCTGGCCTCGGGGGAGGCTCACCGCGCCGAGCAGATCGCCGGGGTGATGCGCGCCAAGGTCAGCGCGCTGGCGCCCTCCGCGCCGGGTGCCTCCGGTGCAGGGGCCGCGGCCGACCCCAGCACCGAGAGCGCCCCGGCCGCGACCAGGCAGGCCGAGACGGCGCGCCGCCGCCCGCTGGGCTCCCCGGTGCCCACGCGGCTGCCGCAGGTGCCGGTGGCCCCGGGGGTCGAGCCCGAGGCGCGGGCTCGCCGGCGACCGCAGACCGGGTCAGACGCAGGTGTCGAACGATGAGGGGACGACGATGAGCCAGGACAGCGACGGCATCGCCGAGACGATGCGCGGGGGAGCCCAGGTCGGTCTGACGCTCGCGGCGCAGGCGGTGGAGATCGCCGCGCGTCAGCGCCAGGCCGCCCGCCAGGAGCAGGCCCAGGCCGAGCAGGACGCCGCTGCCCACCAGCGCGACCGGCTCAGCGCGCTGGCGGTGCGCGAGCAGATGGCCCAGAACCGCAGGGACTACTCCGGGACCAACGCCCCCGTCGAGGAGGTCTGGGACAGCCCCCAGCGCCGAGCCGACCTGGAGTAGAAGGTGGAGGCCGCAGCGGGCAAGGAGGCCGCCGCCGCCCGCGCGGTGGCCGACGCCTCCCAGGCGGTCCCTGCCGCGAAGGTCGCTGCGATGACGTCGCCCAGCCCGGCCGCTGCGGCGCCCCGCCGGGCGCGCGCGAGCACGGCGCAGCGGGTGCCCGGCGTCGAGCGCTGAGCCGTGCCGGGTGCGTGAGCGCACCACATGGCGGCTGATCGCATCTAACGCAAGCTCTCGCGGAAGTCGCGCATGGAGGTCGCCCAGCCTCCGACTGGTGGGGTCATGTCGCTACCCCGTGGAGCTGGCTAGATGGCATGAGGGGCTCAGCCAGGCACCTCCATCAGTACAGGCCTAGACGCACGAGGTCGTGACTGTCAGTATGTACCCAGTGACCAAAGGTGGTCACCTGCGCACCTTGACTGACGCGTGGCGGATCGCTGCAGAACGCCAACTCGGAGGTACGAGTGAAGCTTCCCGGAATGCATGCCAGGGGAATGAGCAAGGCGCCGAGACGGACTATCCGAGCTCTGTTAACCACCTCATTGGTCGCCTTAACATCCGTCGCCGTTGCGGCGCCGGCTTCGGCGACGTGCAATGAAGGAGGCATGGGGATCACAAGTATCAACCTCGAGACAGAGCTGCCAAGCAACGGCAGCAAGCAATATTGGGAAGGCCAGGTGTTACGCGCATCAATCGCGAACTGGGACCGTCTCGGGACGGGTATTGTTATGCGACCGGCCACCAGTTCTGGCGGCAAGTACAGGCCCGGCGAGTATGACGGGAACTATGAGGGCATCTATGTTGCCAAGGATGTCAGAAGGGTAAATCGCACCTTCTTCATCAACATTAATGCAAGAAAAATCAGGTCGAATCTCCCCGATTCGGTTAAGAATGACTCTTTCCACTGGAATAGGACAGTCACCAGTCACGAGCTTGGTCATATCCTTGGCATCGCGGACAACCCAACCGATGTCCCTTCGGGCGAATACAGCATGATGATCTATCCACCGACACGCGGACCCTTCTACAACAGATTCCCTGATTTTGGTTACTATGACTTGCCTACATCCTACGATGGTCGCGAGGCAAGCCGGTGCACTAGTAAGTCAACTGTCCCGTGATCTCAGGGAAGCCATGTCCATCACTTACATCGATCACTTATCTCGGCCACGGCAACACCGGTAAAGGGGGAAGAATGAGTCTCGTGCGGTACCGGACGCGGTCGACCAACCTTGTAATTGCAGTGGCGGGTGTCTCCATCTTAGCTGCGGGGTGCTCGATGGAGCCCGTCGACGCACCAGTCGGCGCGCCGGTCGAGCAGTACGAGGTAGCCACCATTCACGCCACATATCCCATATATGCCTCCGTCGACGACATGATTGGCGCGTCGGATACTGTTGTGCAAGGGACAATTGTGGGGTCAAGGTATGAGGCGTCATACCCCCTGCCGCCATCAACCGATGATGTCAGATTTAGTCCGCACGCTGGGTTGACAGCAGAGGAGTTGGCTCAGCTAGACCCCACCCCTCTCACGGTCTACACGATGCAAGTAGACGAGGTCGTCGCGGGAGATGTGCTTCCCTCGCAGATCGAAGTGATGCAGGTTGGGGGGGTCTTGGACGGAGTCGAATATATCTCGGAAGAATCGCCTCTTGCTGTTGACCCCGATGCCCAAGTCGTATTGGTGCTGTCAGAGCAACCGAGCGGGTATTTTGATTTGCCTAACCCGGCGCAAGGAGCCTTCGCTGTCTCCGAAGGTGAGACCCTCGAGCCGTTGAGTGAGGCGAATGAGCTTGATGTGAGCACAATATCGGATTTGCGACGGTCCGCCGAGGCGGCGAACCTTGAGGTCGCTTGACAAGAGTAGGTCATCGACTTGGAGGTAGAAGAGTGACGTGGCGAGGCGATGGTCTCATAATGTACTCACTTGAAGACGGACGGTCTCGTGCGCATCTGATGGGGAGGGTCCCTAATCGCCAGTGGGCATCGTCTCGCCACGTGGTCCGATCGGTCGGGGCCGCGCTAGGTGTCGCCATCTTAGTTAGTTCCTGCGGCGCTCAAGGTGACTCGACACGCTCCTCCGCAGAGACAACCATGGCAGAGACGTCAACTGCGCCGGCGGAGTCAGACAATGCTATGGCGTCGGCCACATCGAGTCCGGCGCCTTGCGATACCAGTTTCTACGTGACCATTGCTGGTTTTCAGGGCAAGGAGAGCCCAGAGGCTGCGCTGGAGGCTTGGTTGTCAGGCGAGGAGATAGACACGTCACCTCCGCCAGATAACATACCTCGGCAGGGTTGGAGCGAATCCGTTGAGACGGTGCCGAGTGGAAAACTACTCCAGGCCGGACAATGGCGCGCCACTGCGCAGCAGTCTGAATCAGGGGGTTGGCTGATCACCCAACTAGAGTGCGCGGGCAGTGGCTAGCAACACCTTCTTAAACTTCCTTAGACATGACCCAGTGATACGAAGCGAGCGAGGTCGCCTGCCGGCGCCTGACGGTCGACGGCGCTGACCAGTCGTAGGTGGTTGTTAACGGGCACGGCGGAAAGGAAGACGGACAGTCCGGCGCTTCCTGCTCAGGTAGAGCCCGTTCGAAGTAGTCGTAGCAGGTGGGCTGGCTGGGTAGCTCCTAGGTGACCCAGTGCACGCTAATGAGCGCGCCGCAGACCGTGCGGCGACGATCCGGGCGCAGCGAGTAGTGTCGCCGTCGGACAGCAGTTCCTGCTGGGCCTTGCGGGGCCCGCCGATCTCGAGGGCAGCGCTCACCAGCCGGGTCTGCCAGGTCAGTTGCGGCGCGATGGGCGGACGCTACGCGTCGGCGGGCGTTCCGAGGGCCGCAGGGACGCCTGCGCCAGTCAGGCCCGCTCGAGTCGAGCCAGCAGAGCGTCCAGGCGCTCGATGAGGTTCTGCACGTCGCGCTGGTCAACCTCGCCCTGGTCGGCTCCCCGGTTCCCCGCCTCATCGCCGTCATCGCCCTGGTCGACCTGGCCGTCGGGCTGCTCATCGCGCTGCGCGGGGCGCGTCGACGTCGGGCTCGAGGCAGCGGTGGGGGCCTGCGCGTCGTCGTCTTGCTCTGCCGGCTCGCTGGAGGGGACACCGGACGGAGTGGTGGCCTCGCCCTCCCGCTGCTCAGCGGTCGCCTCGGTGGCCTCGACGTAGGCCTCCCCCGAGGCCGGCAGGCGCCCGTCCTCGGCGAACAGCTGGAAGTTGCCGTCGTCCTGCGGGGCGTTGAAGAGCACCTCGTAGGCCAGCTGCCCTGGTCCGTCCCCGGCGTTGGCGGCGAACCAGTCGACCATGCCCTCCACGTAGGCCGGCTCGTCGCCCATCTCTGCGCGCCCGGACCACTCCGGCACCGCCAGCGGTACCCCCCAGTCCGCGGCCTGCTCGGCGTAGGCGTCCAGCCCCACCGGGATCCCATCGTCGCCACGGGCATCGAGCTGGGCCTCGAAGTCAGCCGCCGAGGTGATCGTCGGCCACCCGTTGTAGGTGTCCACCCCGAGCACGTCGGCCTGACCCTGCCCCGGCCATGTGGTGCGCCAGTCCAGGTCGGTGCCCGAGCTGGTGACGTTGACGCCGTAGACCAGCCGGGCCTCGGGGAAGACCTCCTGCTGGATCGCGCGGTAGCGCGCCCAAGCGGCCTTGAAGTCCTCGGCATCGCCGGGGCTGACCGACCAGTCCCACCCGCCCAGGTTGAACTCGTGGAAGGGCCGCACGTAGGTCGTCCCGAGCCCCTCGCGCAGTTCGGCCATCCGCGTGAGGGACTCCCGCCAGCGGTCCTCGTAGGCGCCGTCGGCGGCCGCGGCCCAGGTGTCGCCGTCCTGCAGGCCGCCGGGGGCGATGTCGATGGCGCCGTCGAAGTCGGCGACCTCCCCGCCGGGGGCGATGGAGTACAGCTCGGTCTGGTTGTCACCCTGGTCGGCCCAGGTACCGACGATGTCGACGTCGTCGCCGCGCCACTGGCCGAGGGCGCCGTCGGCGGCGCCCTCCCCGGAGGCACCCGACAGCCACATACCGCTGGTGCTCGCGTCGCCGTCCTGCTCGTCCTGCTCGTCCTGGTCGGGGTCGGTAGACGGCCTCGAGCTCGCGGTGGGCTCCTGCTCCCCGGCGGTCTCGGTGCCGGTCTCGGTGCCGGGCCCGGTGTCGCGGTCGGCCTCCTGGGCGGCGTCGCGCTGGCGGCTGCTGGCCGACGGCGCGGAGGAGGGGGTGGCCGACGTCGGCCTGACGGTGGGCGTCGAACTCAAGGTCAAGGTGGGGCTGGCCGTCGGTGACGGCTCGCGGGTCGCGGCGGCCGCCGGGGTGGCGGCGCACGCCAGCGCCGCGGCGACGAGCACCGTGGTCAGGGTCAGCGGACGGGTGGTGGGGGAGGGCATGACGGACTCCTGTTGGTGAGGGGCGGAAGGGGGCGGACAGCGGTCGACCGGCGCTCACCGGCCGGTGAACAGGTCGGGGGGGTACTCCTCTAGCGGCAGCGGCTGCAGGCGGTCGGAGTGGCCCTTCTCGGGATCGCAGTGGCGGAAGGGGCCCTCGGCGGACATCAGCACCGCCATGTGCGGATCGGCGTGGTCGCGCCACCACGTGGACATCCCCAGAGCCGGCTCTCGACGCAGGTACTCCCACGCCCGCCACAGCGCCTCCAGGCGGGAGATCGCCTCGGCGTGCTTCCACCACGCCGGGCACCAGGTGCGGCTGCGGCCGTCGAAGGCGCGCCGGTAGGCCGGGGCCAGGAAGGCGGTGACGAAGAGCCCGACGTCGGCGTAGTAGAGCTGCGCCTCCTGCTCGCCTTCGCCCGCGGCAGCACCCTCAGCACTGCTGAGGGTGCTGGGCTCCTCGGTCCACTCGTCTACGTCGCTGGGCTCGCTCACGTCAGCCACGGGTTCGCCTTGGGGCCGGGGTCCTGCTCGGGCCCGTCACCGGCGGTCCCGGTACGCCCGAGCACCGTGGAGCGCTGCGGGCGGTATTGGCCTCGCTGCTGGGCTCGCTGCTGGGCGCTGGCTCGCAGGTCGCCGACCTCCTCGGCGTCCAGGCGGCCGGTGGGGTCGTGGGCGGCCAGCGAGGCGCGCACCGCGGCGGCGTGCTCGCCGTCCATCCACGGCAGCGTCCGCACCAGCACCGCGGGGGTCCCCGAGGCGAACACCAGCGCGCGACCCAGCGGCAGGGCGCTGAGCTCGGCGACGTCCAGCACCCGCTCGGAGCGGGTGCCGTAGCTGCGCGAGGCCCCGGTGCGGCTGGAGGAGGTGGTGGGGGCGGGGGCGTCGTAGTCCCCCACGAGCTGGCTGACGTCGGGCAAGAACTCGGGGTCGGTGTTGCCGCCGCCGAAGACGCGCACGGTGGCCGCGCCCCACAGCTTGCGCATCCCGTCGCGGCCCCAGACCTCAACGCCCTGCGACCAGGACTGCAGGAAGGTCATCAGCACGATGCCGCGCGAGCCGTAGTGGCTGTAGAGGTCGGGCAGGTTGCGCCAGCGGCAGACGTTGGCGGCCTCGTCCAGCACCCCCACCAGCGGCACCGGCAGGCGCCCGCCGGCTGAGCGGCGCGCCAGGCGCTCGGCGGCCTCGGTGACGGCCACCGTCAGCGCGGTCACCAGCGGCCCGGCCGAGCCCTCCCCCTCCCGCGAGAGGGAGTACAGGGTCTGGGCCTCGGCTCCGGCGGCCACGAAGGCGGCCGGGTCGAAGCGGGGCCGGCGGTCGCTGGCGAGGCTGCCGCCGTCGGGGGTGACCCAGCGGGTGGCCACCCGGTTGGTCAGGAAGGAGACGATCTCCTGGGCGGTGCCGTAGATGCCGCCGCGCTGCCTGTCGGGGGCGTTGACGACCCCGGCGACCGCGGCTGCCGGCATCGGGTGGTCGTGGGCGCGCAGGATCTGCACCGGCTCGTCCTCGCGGGGGTCGGCCAGCCACAGGTAGACCTGGGTGATGGGGCGGGAGTCCACGGCGGCGGCCAGCAGCAGGTTGGCCAGCAGCGAGGTGGCCGCGTTGTCGAAGTAGGCGTCGGTGCGCGCGTTCGCCTCGCGCCCGGCGGTAGCGAACAGTCGCGCCAGGGTGACCGCCTTGACCTCGTCGACGACGTAGCTCAGCGGGTCCCACCACCACGTGGCGCTCTCCCCGGCCACGCCCTGGGGGTCGAAGACCCACACCTGCCCGCGCTGGCCGCGCACGTCGCGGGTCGCGTCGACCAGGTCCCGCTTGTTGGAGGTGGCCAGCACCGCACCGGGGGCCGCCAGGATTGCCGGGACCACACGGGAGGTGGTCTTGCCGGTGCGCGGGCCCCAGATGTCCACGCAGACGTCCTCCCAGGAGGAGACCAGCAGCCGGCCACTCGGCACGTGGCGCCCGATCGGCAGACCGCCCGGCACCGCCTTGCCCTCCCCGTCGCCCTGCACCCCCAGGCGCTCAGCGCGCCGGCGCGCGCCAGCCTCGGTGAGCGAGCCCACCGCCTTGAGCCGGCCCAGGTAACGTGCAGCGCGGTCCACCCGCTGGCGGCCCCGGGTCCGGCGGCGCCAGACCAGCCCCGCCGCGACGGTGCCCACCAGCGCCAGCGCGGCCAGTGCACCCAGCACCCAGGTCGCCGCCGCCGGCCAGGGCAGGCGCCCGGTGGCAAGGGAGGCCAGCAGCTCGAAGGGGTTGAGCGGCAGGTCCACCGGCGTGGCCGCGGCGCCGTCCAGGCGCGCCTGCAGCCGCGCCCCGAGGTGGACCGCGATGGTCACCAGCGCCCCGCCGACCACGACCAGGACCAGGACGGCCCACAGCGCCACGGTGCTGGTGTCCAGTGCCCCGGTGGCCCCGGAGCCACCGCGGCGTCGGGTGCCGCTCACGGCCGCAGGGCGGGGACGTCGGGCACGGCCGGCAGCGACGCGGGCAGGTCCGCTGGCAGGCTCACCGGCGCGGCCGCGGGCAGGTCCGCCGAGACGGTGGCGGTGGCCGGCAGGTGCGCCGGCAGCGCGGCGAGCTGGTCGCGGGAGGCGCCGATGCGTGATGTCACGCGCCAGCGCGCGTTGGTCTCGTGCAGGCCCTTCTCGGTCTCCACGCTGGTCAGCGCCACGTGGACGGGGATGCCGGGGCGCCCGCCGACCTTGACCAGGAAGTTGCCGCGCCCGGGTGGGTCGGCCTGAGCTCCGGCGTCGGGGTCCCACGCCGGGGGGTCCTGCCAGGAGACGAGCAGGTCCTCCTCGGCGCGGGTGAACCCGACCACCGAGCGCAGCATCGGCATCTCCGCCGAGGGCAGCCCGCCGCAGATCACCATGCCCGAGCGCTCCACGAACCCGCGGGCCTTGGCCCTGTCCTCCGCGGTCGGCAGGCTCATGAGGTCGCTCATGGTGTGGCTGACCATCGCCTGGCCGACCCCGCCCTGGCGGTTCAGCCGGGTCAGGGCGTCGACGCGGTCGACCATCCCGCGCCCGGCGCGCAGCGCCCGCCACAGCTCGTCCAGCACCACGAAGTAGTGCCGCTGCGGCTCGAGCCCGGCGTCGGCCAGGGCGTTGGCGATGTTGATGGCACCGAACCCGGCTGACCAGCACGCCAGCAGGGCCGCGGCCTGCAGGTCGGTCTCGGCGTCGTTGATGGACGAGACGTCGAAGACGACGGGCCGGTCGCGGCGCATCGGGTGGCTGGTGGGGGAGGAGAAGATTTCCCCCAGGCGCCCGGAGCCGAGCAGGGCCAGCAGGGAGGCTTCCAGCGGCTCGGTCAGCTCGCGGTAGCGCTCGATGCGGCCGTGGTCGACCGCGACGGCGCGCACGTCCTCGGGGGCCTCGCGGATGACGGCCAGCAGGTCAGCGAGCACCGGGGTGCGGCCGTGGGCGCGGCTGCGCTCGTCGAGCACCTTCAGCGCCCGGTCCAGGATCGACTCCTCCCGGTCGGTGGGAGGGGAGGTGCGCAGGATGGTCAGCAGCGCCGAGACCATCGTGGTGCGCCGTCCGTGGGCGTCGGCGAGCACCGCGGCGCGGGCGGTGCCGGTGAGGCGGTCGGCGGCCTCGTTGGCCTCTCCGGGGTCGAGCACGTTGAGGTGCCCGCGTCCGCGGCCCAGGCGGATCACCTGCCCGCCCAGGGCTTCGACCAGGTCGACGTAGTCGGGCTTGAGGTCGCCCAGGACCATCGGGATGGTGCCGTAGCCGGCCAGGCCCAGGGCCATGCGGCGCACCACGGTGGACTTGCCCAGACCGGGCTTCGAGAGCACGAAGCAGGACGGGTTGGAGATCAGCCTGGCGCGCTGGAACCAGGAGATCGGGTCGCAGCACAGCGTCGCCCCCGAGACCAGGTTGCGGCCCAGCGGGACCCCGGTCATCGGCGAGCCGGTGCCGGCGGCGAAGGGCCACAGCCCGCAGGCCTGCACCGTGGTGGCGCGCCACTCCGGGGCGGCCTCGACGTAGGTGGCGCCCCCGCGGCCGGGACCGCGCCAGCCGCGGGGCCCCGGGCGAGGGGCGTTGACGGGCTTGCGACTGCCTCCGGGGGCCTCCACAAGATTGCCAAGCGGGCTCGACGTGGTCGTGCGGCGGCGCAGCTTCACAGGGACTCCCTGATCTCGGTGGGGACCCGCAGGTGGCGCGGCAGCACCAGGCCCACGGGCAGGGCGGCGGCGAAGGCGGTGTCCTGGTTGCCGAAGACCGGGCGCAGCGCCACGCGGGCGGTGGCGGCGAGGGTCTCCACCGCGGCGCGGGCCTGCGGCAGCCGCTCGGCGGCGGGGCTGGCGTCGGTGTCCAGCACGGTGGCGGTGACCAGCAGCGCGAAGTTGACCAGCCCGGCGCCGCGGGCCTCCTCGCGGGCGGCCTGCGCGGCGGCGCGCTGGTCGGACTGGGCCCGCGCCGAGGGACGAGCGGCGGAGGTCAGGCGGAAGTCCGCAGCGCGCTTGTCCGCCTCCACGACCCGGGCGGCCTTGGCGGCGTCCAGCGGGCGGTACAGCAGCGTCACGCGCTTGCGGTCGACGTCGTGGTGGGGGGCCAGCAGGTGAGCGAGCACCGTGGCGAAGACCTCCCCGCGCGGGGGAGAGGTCATCGACCACGTCGTGCTCAGCGCCCCGTCGTGGCGGTAGCGGTCGTAGCCGGCCTGAGCGGCGACGGGCCCGACGTCGGACCATCGCAGGCCGCTGTCGGCCCCGGCTGCCCGAGTGTTCTCCAGGACGCGCGCGACGTGGGGGTCGTAGGCGGTGCGCACCACCTCGCACAGCTCGGCGGCGCTGACCGGGCGCGCTGCCCCGGCTCCGGTGGCGTGCAGCCCTGCGCTCAGCCCCGGAAGTCGTGCGGCCAGGTCGCGCCCGACCTGCTCGGCGTTGCGGCGCGGGCCCCCGGGGCGCGTGACGGCGGAGAAGGTCAGGCTGACCCACGCGCGCACGCTGGCCGACCCGGCGGGGTAGGTGGCCATGACCTCGGTGAGCATCGCCCGTGCCAGCTCGGGGGCGTTCGGGTCGAGGTTGGTCTCGACCTCGCGGCGCAGGCGGATGCCGGTGTCGGGGGCGGCCTCGACGGTGACGGCCGCGCCCTGCAGGCCGGGCTCGTTGCCCAGCGCCGCCAGCCATGCCGCCCAGTGGGCGACCCAGGAGTCGATCTGCTCGGAGTCGACCAGGCTGGCGCCGTCGGGCTCGGCGGCCAGCACCACGCTGTAGTCCCCGGTGGAGGGCACCGCCAGCAGCGCGAAGCGCCGGCCGTAGGAGTCGGTGTGCTCGCTCAGGCGGGAGGCGGCCAGCAGCCCGGGCAGCTGGTGGGTGCCCCAGGGCACGTGGGACAGCGGCCCGGAGCGGTACAGGTGGGCGCGCTGGGCGCGGGTGGCTGCCCAGCCGGCCCGGGCGACCGCGCGCTCCAGGCCGGAGCGGCCGTGGCGGTCGCGCAGCAGCAGGCTGAGCAGGAACAGCGTCACGGCGACGGCGACGAGCACCGCGGGCAGGATGCCCACGAACATCGCCACGACGATCACCGCGACCATCCCCGCGAGGAGCACCACGGTGCCCGCGGTGCCCAGCCCGAGGATCCCGGCGCTGCGTGGCGCGCGGAAGTTGCCGTAGGTGCGCTCGGTGCTCGAGCTCGAGGTGCTGCGTGCGCCGGACTCGAGGTCATCAACGACTGCCACTGGGGCCCTCCTGGTTGCTGGCGTTCTCGGCGGTGCTCTTCACGGCCCCGAGCCCGGCCTGGACGACTTGGACGCCGGCGCCGACGGCGGCGCCTGCGACCCCGCCGGCAGCAGCGCTCCCGGCGGCTGCCCCTCCGGCGCTCGCGGCGCCGGCTGAACCAGAGGCCCCGGCTGCACCGGCGCCGCTGGCAGGGCCCGCACCGCCGCTGGGCCCAGCGCCACTGGCAGAGCCGGCCTGACCACCCCCACCGCTGGGTCCGGCGCCCGCGGTGGTGGCAGCTCCTGCAGGCCCGCGTCGTCCGCCCAGGGCCATCGCCCCGGTGGGCAGGGAGGCCAGCGCGGCCGCGCCGAGGGCTCCCCCGCCGCCGCTGCCGGCGGTGGCCGAGACCAGCGGGGTGACGAAGCGCAGCAGGGCGGGCAGGGCGAACAGGGCCAGGACCATCAGCACCAGGCCGACGAGCATGTCGACCAGGCCGTCGTCGCCGAAGGCGTCGCCACCGGCCAGGCGGAAGGCGGTGGCGTAGACCACCGCGGCCGCGGGCTTGTAGAGGATGAAGGCGAGGGTCCAGCCGAGCGCACGGCGGAACCAGGTGCGTCCGGTCTCGGTGGTGGTGAAGGCTGCGGTCAGGGGCAGCAGGCCGGTGAGGATGACGAGCATCCCGGCGCGGGCGACGACCAGCATGATCTGGGCGAAGGTCGCGAAGATGGCGGCGACGCCGAGGACGATCGCCAGGACGGCGTTGCCCTGGGGATTCATCGCCAGCAGTCGGGCGAGGTTCTCCCCGAAGTTGGTGCCGCTGACCGAGCGCTCGATGATCCAGGTGGAGAAGCCGTCGGCGGCCACGACCGCCAGGCCGATGCCGGTGATGCTGGCGCCGCTGACCAGGACCAGGGTGCCGAGGGCCTTGACCAGCTCGAGCAGGGGCGCACCGCGCTGCTCCCAGGCCAGGCGGGTGCCGCCGACCACGACGGCCAGGACGGCCAGGGCTGCGACGTACCAGCCGACGGAGTCGCGCAGGAAGGCCACGGTCTCCGCGCCGGCACCGCTGTCGGTGAGGTTGGGGGTGGGGATCTGGACCCACGCGGTGCCGAGGGAGGCCAGCGCGGCGCCCACGGCCTCGTTGACCGAGCTGGCCATGATCTGCAGGGCGCCGGTGGCGCCGTCGGCAACGGCGTTGCCCGCACCCTCCTTGGCCTGGCAGACCAGGTCGTACAGCTCGCAGTTGAGGTCGATGGCGGCGCCGCTCCCCGCGCCGGGTGCGGCGCCGGCCCCGGCGGTGCTCACGCGCCGCTCCAGGGGGCGTAGCCGGTCAGGTTCGGCAGCGGCTGGATCGCCTCGTAGAGCTGGCCGGTGTCGGGCAGGACGACCTTCCAGTCCCCGGCCTGCCAGCGCACCGAGACCGGCAGGTGCACCGCGACGCCGTCGGCGCGCAGGGCGACGTCGATGACGGCGGAGGTGGCGTCGTAGTTGAGGAAGGAGAACCCAGCGACCTGCACCCCGCTGCCGCCTGGGCCGGGGTCGGTGCCATCCAGCAGGTCCAGGGCGCGGGCGCGTCCGGGGTTGTCCAGGGTCAGCGCGGCGACGGCGGGCTGGCGCAGCGCGGGGTCGGTGGTGGCGGCCAGGAACCCGGTGGCGGCGTACAGGGCGCCCAGCGGGGAGCGGGCGTAGCAGCTGCGCAGTCCGTCGGCGGTGGTGCCCGGGCCCAGGGTGGTCGGGGCGCTGGGGGCGGCCATGGTGCCCACCAGGTCCCAGGAGGTCTGTGCGGGCGGGACCACGGGGACGGACTGGTCGCCCTCGGGCAGTCCGCACGCGCTGGCATCCAGTGCGGCCGTGGTGGCCGAGGGTGCCGCGGTGGCGGGCGCGGCCGGGGTGGGCTCGGTGTCCGGGGTGCGTGGGGGCAGGACGGCCAGGACGGCCAGGACGACGGCGGCCGCCAGCAGCAGCGCCAGGGCCGCGGCGGCCACGAGGAAGCGCGGCTGGGTCCAGGGCCGTCGGCTGCGCCCGTGGTCGTCGCCAGAGGCGGGAGGCGTCGTGCTCATCGTCGTGGCCCGGGGTGCTCGCGGCTCAGATGAGCGCGCCGACCAGGCCCGAGGCCGATCCCATGACGATGCAGCCGGCGAAGACCCAGCCCAGGCGGGACATGTGCTCCCCGCCCTCCCCGCGGCGGTGGGAGATGACCATGGCGATGGCCGCGAAAATCACCCCGAGGACGGCGACGCCGAAGCCGATCCAGGCAGCCCACTGCAGGATCGTGACTAGGCCCTCGGACCCGGGAGGGGGTGTCCCGGCGCCGGGGTCGGGCACACCGCCACCAGCAGCGAGGACGGTGGAGACGAGGACAGCGGACACGAGGACCTCCGGGCCGGGCGTGGGGTGGTGAGGGGGTGCGGCTCAGGAGCCAAGGAGGCGGGTGAGCTGGGCCTGCAGGCGGCACAGTGCTGCGGGGGTGGGCAAGGCGGGGCTAGCGCGCAGCTGGGGGTCGGTGGCGCCCAGGCGCCAGGCCTCCACCCAAGGCAGGGACCAGGTGCGGGGCGCTCCCCCGGCCACGTGGCGGCTCAGGTCGCGCAGCGGCGCTGGCAGGCGCCCGGGGGCGTCGGCCAACAGCACCAGGCCGAGCAGCTGCACCGCGCCCGCCGAGCCTGCGGCCCACTCGGTCAGGGCGCGCTGGGCGGCCAGGAGCCCGGCGGTGTGGGTGCGGGCGACCAGGACGACGGGGTGGGTGCCGCCGATGTCGGGGCAGGGCTGGGGCCAGGCGTGCTCGCTGGCTGCGGTGCCGGGCGCCCCGGCCGCCAGGGTGGTCTCCCCTGCGCCGCCGTGGGCGCCGACCCACCACCAGGTGGCGGGCGTGGTCATCACCCGGCGCGGCAGGGCCTGCGGCTGGGGACCGGGGACCAGGCGCGGCTGGGGGGCGCAGGGCCCGGTGGGGGGCAGGTCCTCGAGGGTGATGTCCAGGGGCTGAGGGGTGGTGCTCAGCCAGGGGTTGGCGGAGGCGCTGTCGGTGGCAGGAGACGCCATGTCGCCCTCCGTACATAAACTGAAATGGACTGTGGAATGGCAAGAATGTACTTCAGTTGTCGGTGGGGTGGCTACCGCCCCCGCGCGGCGACGGCCTCGCGGGGCGGTGGTGCAGAAGAGCTGACCCTCAGTGCTGGGTGCTGCGCAGCCAGTCCGGGCCGAGGTCGCTGAGCTGGTAGCCCTCGGGGTAGACCCCGCGGACACGACGGCCGGGGACGAACCAGCCAGCGGTGCGCGGCTCGCGTCGGCGCTCGCGGGCCCCCCGCACGCGCAGCGCCAGGCGCAGCAGGGTGCGAAGGCCGCGCGGCGGTGCTGCCAGGCCGAGGGCGGCGGCGATGCGCGGCTCCAGCATGGCGGCGGTACCGGGCACGCCGAGGCGGCTGAGCCGCGGGGGCAGCAGGTCGGCGATGACGGTGGAGGTGGCGCGCATCTGCGCGGCGCCGGCCTCGCTGTAGGCGACGTGCTCGGCCTCGTAGGCATCCAGGAAGCGCGCGAAGCCTGCGTAGCCCTCGGGGATGTTCGGGATGGCCATCAGCTCCCCGAGCCGGGCGTAGAAGGCCGCGACCGCCTCGCGTTCGGTGGCGGTCGTCGTGCGCCATCCGACGTCGTCCACGAAGCGCGTGGGCACCACCACGAAGGTGGCCAGCACGTAGAGGTAGTCCTCGTCGGCGATCGTGTAGCGGCGGTGCATCCGGTTCAGCCCGCGCACCACCTCCCGACCGCGCTCGTGCTCCAGGCCGTGCTCGATGAGCTCGTACATCCACAGCCCCGTGTCGAAAGACCGCTTGTTGGGGTTGTGCGCGATCTCCCCGGTGTGGGCGAGCAGGCTCGCCAGGCGCGGCACGGCGAAGGTGCGGTACATCGCCAGCATCAGCCCGAAGCGGGTCTCCCACTGCAGGTCCACCAGCGCCTGACCGCGGTAGATCGCATGCGCGTCTGTCACCGGGTCCAGCCGCGCCAGGGCGTCGCGCAGCGCGTACCGCTGGGGGTGTGCCCGCCACAGGCTCATGCGGCTCGTCCGTCCTGGTCGACCAGCGAAGGCAGGTGCTCGGCTTCCAGGCGCCTGGTCAGGGGCCAGTGGGCGTGAGCATCGGCGACCAGCTCCAGCCACGTGACCTCAGCGCGCAGGTCGGCCCCGCCCAGCACCGACCGCGGAGGCGCGGTGCTCTTCGTAGCGGCGCCAGCGCCGCCGAGCTTGGCCCTGACGGCCGCTGTGATCCACACGGCTTCAGCCACCGCCTCAGCCTCGCGGGGCTCGCTGCCCTGCGCGACCGCGCTCGCGGCGACCTCGAGCCGCAGCTGTGCGCTGGCGTAGGGGGTCAGGTCCAGCAGGCCGTCGCGGACCTCCATGACTCGGCGGTACAGGCGCTCACGCAGGCTCAGCGGCCCGAGCAGCAGGGAGCTCGCCGTCGGCGGCAACAGGGCGATCTTGGGGTTGTGCTCGTACATCAGGCGCCAGAGGCGGCGCAGCCGCAGCAGTGACCTGGCCGCGGCGGCCTCGGCGAAGACGCCGGCGGCGGCGCCCACCAGCTGCGGCCAGCCGGCGCCCACGGCGATGGTGAGCAGCGTGGCCCCCAGCAGTGCTCCCTGCAGGGCGTCGGCGGGGGCGTTCCAGCGTGCTCCGGTGCTGGCGAAGGAGCCCGCGACGATCGCGGCCTTGGTGGCCACCAGAGCCAGCCCGCACACGCAGCCGGCGCGGATGAGGACCAGGCGCTGGTGGAGGACACCCGGTCCGGCGTCGAGGGCCACCTGGCGGTAGAGGAGCACGACGGCGACCATCGCCCAGGCCATGTAGCCCAGCACTGCGGTGTAGTGCAGCGCCCATGCCAGCGCGTCGGGCAGGGCCATGCCGTCCAGCGGGGTTCCCAGGTTGCCGACGAAGCGTGCTGGGCGCGCGAGGAGGAGCGGGACGGCCATCAGCGTCATGGCGATGGCGGTCATCAGGCCGAGGCGGCTCCGGTCCAGCGCGCGGGTGGTCTGCGCCAGCAGCAGCAGCACGAAGCCGGAGGCGGCCAGGGTGAAGGTGTGGGTGGCCACGGCCACTCCCCCTGGCCCCAGGGCCTGCTGCAGCGCGTCGCGCAGCGGCGGCAGGTGGACGATCGCGCTGCCGGTCAGGGCCACCAGGGCAAGCCACAGGCTGCGAGCCGGGCCGGGGTGTCGCGCTGAGCGGATCCGGTAGGCGACCACCGCCGCCAGCACCACGGCGGGTGCGGCGTGGACCGGGTCCAGCCAGGCGCCCACCTCGCGCGGTAGGTCGCTCACCGATGCGGCCCCGGGTCGACGTCGAGGGTGCGGGACAGGGCGCGCAAGACCTGGGTGGAGTCCTGGCGGCGCTCGCCGGGGGTGAACAGCAGGGAGGCCGGCGGGCTCTCGACGCGCTCGACGATCCTGGCGCCGACCATGGTGGCGAAGACTTCGGCCTCGACCTCGTCCGGCTCGTCGTAGTTGGAGCGTCCGAGCATCGAGGCGATCAGGCTGGCGCCGAGCGGGTCGGCGCTGACCGTGGGGAAGAGTTCCGCGGCCACGTGGGGTGGCATCTCCTCCTCAACCGGCCGGTGACCGCACAGCATGTGACCCAGCTCGTGCAGCACGATGTGCTCGCGGTGCAGGGGGCTGACCTCAGGCTCGACGCAGATCAGGTCCTCGTGCTCGCGACCGAACCACGCTCCGCACAGCTGCTTGTTCGCCTTCTCGGGCAGCGGCCCGGTCACCAGTCGCATCGGTCGGCCACGGTGCTCGGCGACCCGCTCGCAGAAGTCCTCCAGGGAGAACCGAGGCGGCAGCGGGACCTGCCGCAGGGCAGCGCGGCAGCGCCGCCGACGTCGACGGTGCTCACGGACAGTAGCCACGGTGAACACGGCGCCCCCCTCTGGACGATCCCAGTTGCCACCGGGAAGCCTAAGAGGAGGTCGGGGCAGGTCAGGACGAGGTGGGCGGGTCTTCCTCGCTGGCGGGCAAGTTCTCCAGGCGCCGCGCGTGGTCGAGCATCCCGCGGATGGAGCTGAGCACCTCGGGGCTGAGGCCGTTGGCTCGCAGGGCGATTGAGCGCACCCCGGCGTCGCGCATCGCGGCCAGTGTCGCGAGCTCCTCGGTGATGCGGGAGCTGGCGGCGTCGTCGAAGAAGTACGCCGGCGGCACCTGGAAGAAGGAGGCCAGCGCCTCCAGGTGCTTCATGGTCGGGTTGTCCCGCTTGCCGGTGCGCAGCTGCCAGACGTAGGTCGCCGAGATGGTGGGGCCGCCGGCTGCCTGCAGCGCTGCGGCGACCTCGGCGTTGGAGTACTCCCCCCGCCCCGAGGGGTGCACCGTGCGGAACAGGTAGTCGATCTTCTGTGCCAGGGAGTGCGCTGCGGCGTCCGGCTCCTGACTCACGTAGACCCCTCCTGCAGCGCAGCCCCTGGTCGGCGGCGGGGATGGGGTGCGCGCGTCAACCCTAGCCAGCGGTGCTGCGCCGGTCACGACCTGCTGGTTCATGCCCGCCCAACGGCTCAGGCAGTCGGTGAGACCACTGCAGGGGGTGACGAGCGCTGGCTTGTGTGCTTCCATGCTGCCTCCGTCAACTGAGATGAAAACGAGGGTGACACAGGTGCAACATCAGCTGAAGGATGTCACCCGGACTGCCCTGTTGGCTGCAGGACTCCTGGCCCTGCTGCTCGGCTGCTCCCCCGCACCTGACGTCCCCGCTGACGCCTCGGCGCCCACTACCTCCAGCGGCGCCGCGCCGCTGGAAGCCGAGGGCGACTTCGCCGAGCCCGGCAGCGCCGCCAGGTGGGACCAGCCCAGCGCCGACGCCGCCGCCCAGGCCGCCACCACCACGATGACCCTGTTTGTCTCCCACCCCGAGGACGCCCAGGCGTGGTGGGCCCAGCTGCAGCCGCTGCTGTCACCCGCCGCCGCCCGCGACTACGTCGGCGTCGACCCCGCCAACGTCCCCGCCCGCCGCGTCACCGGACCCGCCACCGTCGAGCAGGACCCCAGTGCCTACCTGGCCACCGCCGTCGTCCCCACCGACCACGGCGCCTACACCGTGCTGCTGTCCCGCCAGGGCGGAGACGAGCCCTGGCTCGTGGAGAGCCTCACCCCGCCCCCCAGCGCCACCAGCGCCGCCCGGTCGTGAAGCGGACCTGGATCGCCGTGGCCACCCTCGTCGCACCCGTGCTGCTCACCGGCGGCTGCCTGGGCACCTACCTGCTCATCCAGCCCCCTCCCCCGCTCACCTGCGGCCCAGGGGGTGTCGGCACTACCGACACCCCTGCCGCCGCGGTGCAGGTCGCCGGGCTACCCACCACCGCGGTCGCCGGCTACCGCGGCGAGCAGCTCGCCAACGCCGCGGCGGTCATGAACGCCGCCCGAGCCCTCGGCCTGGACTCCCACGCCCAGACCCTCGGCGTCATGGTCGCCATGGGGGAGTCCTCCCTGCGCGTCATCGACCGCGGCGACGCCGTCGGCCCGGACTCCCGCGGCCTGTTCCAGCAGCGCGCCAACGGCGCCTGGGGCTCCTACGCCGACCGCATGGACCCCACCACCAGCGCCACGAACTTCTACCGCGCCCTGGTCAAGGTGCCCGGCTGGGCCCAGCTCGAGCCGACCATCGCCGCCAACCGCACCCAGCGCAACGCCGACCCCTACCACTACCGCCAGTACTGGGGCCCGGCCCAGCAGGTCGTCGCCGCGCTCGCGGGCGCCACGGTCACCACCGACCCCGCCGACCCCGCCGGCCCCGCTGACCCGGTCCCCGCGCCCGGGGCGCCCGCCGCCGTCCCCGCGCTTGCCTGCCAGCCGCCCCCGGCCGGTGCGGCGGACCTGCAGGCGCCCGCCGGCTCGTGGGTCAAGCCTGCCGTCGGCCCGCTGACGAGCCCGTTCGGCACCCGGCGCCACCCGGTCACCGGCGTCGTCCGCGCGCACAAGGGCGACGACATCGGCGCCCCCTGCGGCTCGCCCATCTACGCGGCCGCCGCTGGGCGCGTCATCACCGCCGGCACCGCCAGCGGCTACGGCCACCTCGTGGTGGTCGACCACGGCGGCGGGGTGCTCACCCGGTACGGGCACATGTACGCCGACGGCCTGCACGTCCGGGTCGGCGACAGCGTCTCCCCCGGCCAGGTCATCGCCGACGTCGGCAGCGACGGGCTCTCGACCGGATGTCACCTGCACTTCGAGGTGATGCGCGACGGCGAGCTCGTCGACCCCGCTCCCTTCATGGCCGCCCAGGGCGCCGTCCTCGGCTGACCCGCCCCCACCCGACACGACCCACCGAGCAACGAGCAGGAGGACGAACCCATGACCACCACCACCGACTCCCCCGCGGCCGCCCCGCGAGCCCACGTCGACCCCAGCGCCGTGCCCGGCTGGCCCCGCGTCCTGGCGCGCCTGAGCGAGCAGGGCCGCGGCGTGGTCCAGGTCGACGCCGACGAGCACCGCCTCGAGGCCGAGGACATCGCGGCCGCCCGCAGCAAGGCCGTCGCCCTGGTGCGGGTGCTCGTCGCCGCTCCCCTAGGCCGCCCGGTGCGGGTGGACACAGAGGAGCCCGACGGCGCCTGGCAAGTCATCGTCCACCCCGACGGCGTCGTCCAGCCGGCCGAGGACGACCCCTCCCCTACCGCCACCCGCCCGCAGCCGGCGGCTGTGGGGCAAGCCCCCACACCCACTGCGGCTGTCGAGCCTCCCTGCGCTCCGCCGCGACAGCCGACAACCCCTGCGCCCACCGACCCCCAGGTCGCCAGTCCCCCGGAGGCGTCGAGCGCCGCGGCTCCCCCGCGCCTGACCGACCTCATCGCTCAGCAGCCGCCCGCTCCCCCCGCGCCGGCCACGTGGGGCTGGCGCCACCACCTCGCCGCCCTCAGTGGCGGCCTGATGACCCCCGGGCCCGGCCCCCGCGAGCAGGCCCACCGCGCCGCCGTCGCCGCCGTCCAGCGCACCTTCGACGATGCCCGCACCGTGGTGGTCGTCAACCCCAAGGGCGGAGCGCACAAGACCACCGCCGCCCTCATGCTCGCGGCCACCTTCGGGCTGCACCGCGGCGGCTCCACGCTCGCCTGGGACAACAACGAGACCCGCGGCACCATGGGCTGGCGCGCCCAGCAGGCCGGGCACCAGCGCACCGTCGTGGACCTCCTGCACGCCCTGCCCGGCATCGCCGCTCGCGGCCAGGCCCGCGTCGGCGACATCGACCCGTTCGTGCGGGCCCAGCCCTGGGGCCACTTCGACGTGCTCGCCTCCGACGAGGACGCTGCCTCCTCCGCCGCCATCGACGCCGCCGCCTTCGCCCAGCTGCACGCGCAGTTGACCGCCTTCTACCGGGTCACCGTCATCGACACCGGCAACAACATCCGCGCCTTGAACTGGCGGGCAGCGCTCGCGGCCGCCGACCAGCTCGTCATCGTCTCCACCGTCCGCGAGGACACCTCCAAGACGGCCGCTTGGCTGGCCGACGCGCTCGCGGAGACCGGACACGAGCGGCTGGTGCGCCAAGCCGTCACCGTGTTGACCGCCCCCTCACGCGCCAGCGACGGCGACCTCGAGCAGCGGCTACGGGGCCACTTCGCCCGCCTGACCCGCTCGGTGGTCTCTGTCCCGCACGACCCGGCCTTGGTCGCGGGGGGGTCGATCGACTACGCGCGTCTCTCCCGCGCGACCCGCGCAGCGTGGCTACAAGCAGCCGCCGAGGTTGCGTCTGGTCTATAGACCGTCGTGGAGTTGATCGACCACCTAGACGCTGCTGGACCGGCTCTGAGTGGCCTTGGCCAGAAGGTAAGGAGGAGCAACGCATGCCACCACCGCTGTTTCTCTCTGGCTCGCTCAAGGCACGGCCTTGCGGTGTGGCGTTCACACGGGACAACTTCCGACATGCCGCAGGACACGCCGTGAGCGCTCGGTCAGACGGCCCTGAATCAGATTCTTGGGCCGAACGGGTGGTTTCGGTATCAGGTTCGTGGTTGAGTGAACTCATGGCGGTGAAGCGAGGTCGCGGCGGGCGTCCGAGTCGCGGAGAGCGCGACCAGCTACTCGCGCGGCCACCCATGCCCGTCGGCGACGCCTTCCGCGACAAGGCTGAAGCGCTCGGCATCTCCATCAGCGACTACATGTCGGCCCTCATCGCTCGCGAGGTTGGGCTTGGCGACATGGCTCCGATGCCCACCGGGCCCACAGAGCAGACCGCCCCGCTTGAGCTGGAGGCATCCACGCGCAGATCTGCCTAGGGCAAGGCCCTAGACACGACGAAGGCCCCCGCGCCAACGGGGGCCCTCGTCTTAGTCAACAACCGGTAGCCAGCCGGTCAAACCGCTTCTCATGCCTAGAGAGGCTCCTTGAGCGTACCTTCCCCCTGCCCGCTCACGCCAGACATCGCCCACATCAGCGACTGCCTGTCGTGCGCATGGCAGTACACCCAGCAGATCGCCGTTCGCGCCTCCGTGCGCGCGGCGCCCATCGACGTCACCGGTCGAGCGGAGAACCTCTACCCGCTCATCCACGCGACAGCGAACCCCAGCCCTCCCACCTCACCGTGGGCGCTACCGCTCGCCGACCGCGACGGTTTCCGGCTGCTCGCCTTCGATCTGGACGCCAAGCCCGACGCGGCAGCGGCCGCGGCCGATGCCCAGAGCCTGGCGGAGCTCCTCACCTCGGTGGGGATCGCGCACCTGGTGTGCGCCTCCGGCCCCGCGGGCGGGCGACACCTATGGGTCGGCCTGAACGAGAGCGTCTCCCCTGTCCTGGTCGAGCGTCTCGCGCGCGTGCTGCGGCAGCTCGTGCCAACGCTCGACCTCTCCCCCTTGGCCAACCCCGCTACCGGCTGCGTGCGCCCCCCTGGTGCCCCTCACCGCCACGGAGGCACCTCCCGCGTCCTCAGCGGGCACCTGGCTGTGCTGCAGCAACCGAGCACCAACGCGGCCGACCTGCAGAAGTTGCTCGTGGCGGCCACCTCGCCCGCCGGTGGCGCGGGCGTGGGTGCTCGAGCGGGTGAGGCTACGCGTGAGCGCCCTGCAGCAAGAGCAGCTGGCGGGCGGGAGACGTCTACGGGTGCACCCCGCCGCATCGCACTGGACGCCACCGGACACCCCTATCTGCCCGGTCCCCCTCGGCCCCTCCCCCAGACCAGCCACCAGGTCCTGCGACTTGGGCTGGGGCAGCACACGGCAGTGCCCAGTGCCGCAGCGTCACTGGGCCAGGGGCCGACACACCAAGTGCCGTCCCCGCGCGGTGCGGGCACACCATCAGAGCAGGCCGCGGACGCCTCCAGCGCTCTCTGGCACGTCCTGATCGGTGCTGCCAGTTCCCACTGGCACCTGTCGCAGCTTCTCGCTCTGCTGAGCGAACCGCGCACCCCTGGGCTCGAGCACGCCCGCACCCGTCGCTCCCCCACCACCCGAGGCGAACGCCTCCCCCGACCTCGCACCGGCCAGGACAGCCCCCGCGCGGTCTTGGCACGGCAGTGGGCACGCGCGGTGCGGTGGGTCGCGGCCAACCCCCGCGTGGCGGCTTCCGCAGACGTCGACGACTTCCCCGAGAGAGCCGGCGCCATCACCGACCTCGTCCACAGCATCCAGACCCGCGCCGACGCGCTCCCAGGGCGCTGGTCCAAGGGCGCTGGCCCAGCGGACCGCCGCGTGTTGGACGGGCTGTGCGTGTTGGCCCTCCAAGGGGTCACCCAGGACGTCGAAGCTGACATCCGTCGCCTCGGACTACTCGTCGGCATCGGGCGCGAGACAGCGCGCACCAGCCTCCTACGCCTAGCCGATCAGGGCTGGATCGTCCGCGCCGCGGCTGCGGTAGGCGTCCGCGGAGCCATCTGGACGCTGGTCAGCCCGCACTTCGATCGCATGGAAGGTGGGCCCGCTGCCGTTATCCACAAGGAGGGAGACAACCTCGGTCACAAGCGGTCCCGCGCCCCCCACGAGGGCGCTCTTCGACTCTCCGGGCCCACCGAGCGCTCGGCGGCGCTGCACCTGCTGGAGGCGCGGATCCGGGCAGCTGTCCACGACGCCTTCACCCCTGGATCTCTGGGTTTGGCAGGCGGCAATGTGGTCGGCCGCCTGGTCGCCGGTCACGGCTCAGCGGGAAGCCGCACCTCCTACGTCGGCCAGCTCCTCACAGACCTTGAGCCCGAGCTCCTCGAGCGCCTTTCTGGCCTGGGTCTGTTGCTTGGGGCACAGGGTCCGGTTGTCCGCGGGGACGGACGACCAGCAGATCTGGGCCGTCTACAGGTTCGAGGGCGTCGAGTAGCGGTCCTGGACCGTGTGGCCGCTAGCGATGGCACCTATGGCCGGTTGGCGATGCGCCAGGCCACGATCGAGCTCGAGCGCGAGCTCTGGGCCTGGTGGTGCGCCGAGATCGAATGGATGCGAGCCAGCAGGCCTGCGCAGCGTGCCCGGCCAGGAGCTGAACAAGAGCCCCTGTGGGGTACGCGACCCCAGGCCGGAGAACACCACCACCGTCGTCATCCGCGCCGCCCCACGGGGCGGGCTGACTTCCCTACAGCGCGCATCCAACTCGTCGCGGCATGACCAGCACCCCGACTGCGCCAGGTCGACTGCAGCACCCCGACTGCGCCAGGTCGACTGCAGCACCCCGACTGCGCCAGGTCGACTGCAGCACCCCGACTGCGCCAGGG
>Ga0325403_1000758_pt1 | contig 24552 bp, 14 predicted proteins | sample PopdelMetagenome_19_FD_205665 | JGI IMG/M metagenome (GOLD analysis project Ga0325403, IMG submission 205665) | Populus deltoides microbial communities from Bellville, Georgia, United States - Xylem-PdKOR-R4 | ecosystem: Host-associated > Plants > Phyllosphere > Stem > Wood/Secondary xylem... | reverse complement strand
GCATATGAACAAGCACTACTTAATTTCGCATATGAACAAGCACTACTTAATTTCGCATATGAACAAGCACTAAATAACATGTACTGGCAGCATAAACGCCAGTAAGGTAAGTTAAAAGCAAACTGACAAACACGGCATCTTTGTTTATTGAAAGTGCCATAATGCCCAACCTGATGCATGCCACTCTCATGAGCAAAAGCATTACCTCTAACAAGTGATGCAGGTGAAAACAACACAGACAATAGGACAATATCAAGATAAAACAGATTAATGACTGAAATAAGGTAGAATATAAAAAACCTTAATTTATAGTTTTATTTCTTAAAGAAAAAACTCTATTATGGCCTTGTTTATTTAAGAAATTTCCAACTCCTTAAATAAACCTAGAAACCATTCTAAACAAACTAGAAAACCTGAAAATAATTGTCGCACCCGACATCAAGGCGACCTTAAAAATTTTCTTGATTATGAAAAAAAAACAGATATCTGGCATCTTGTTCTTTTAAGAGAAAATGTCTTGTTTAAGAAGTCACCACCTAGTACTATGGTCACTATGAACCCTAACCGGTCAACAGAGATTCTATGGTACGGGACTGGTTACGTAAAAGAAAAGATATTATCACCCCTTAAACGTTCTGCCTGAGGCAGACTGCATTGCTAATTTTATCTTAAATTGCTAAACATTTATTAATTTATGCTATGATGATTTGCTTATAATATTCTTGACTCTAGCATCAGTAAATATTCGATTACGGATACTTCCAACTCTAGCGTTGGTAAGTATTACGTAACCCAAAATAAAAATGAATGATGTTGCTGATTCTAGCTCTTTAAATAAACCAAATAAATTTAAATTTAAATATATGCATGCATATTTTTTTTTTCAATTTTTTTATTTTTTAGGGCTGGGCCCAGCTCAGCCCATATGGGCTGGGCTAGACCCAGCCAGCCCGGCCTGGTCACTGGCCCAAGCCAGTGACCCGGCTGGGCCAAGGCACGCATGCGTGAACTATTCACGCATGCTGTGCACAGGTGGGGAATTAAAATTACCTCCTCCCTATACTTACACAACTATAAATGAAAGGGAGTGGGAAGCTTACCTGGAAGCAGGAACGAAGACGATGACGAAGGCGTGGTCGGCTAGTTGCTTTCTTCCTCTGCTTTTGTTTTTCTTTCGCTTCACTTCTGTTTTTGGTTTTCTCTGCTTGGTTTCTTCCTGTCCGTCCCCTGTTTTGTGTGTGTTTCCTTCTCCTATGGCCCTCTGTTTTTGCTCGTCTTCTCTGTATTATCTCTGTTCTTGCGTCTTGTTGTGTTCCCGGTGTTACTTCCTCTCTGGAAGCAGGGAGACAGAGACGTGATGGAGGACTAGTCGGCTAGTTGCTTTCTTCCTCCTCCTATGGTTTGTTCCCTTTTCTAGTTCTTCTCTCTGTTTTGTTCTCAGGTCTCTCTCTATCTACTCTATATCTATCCCCTGGCTTTTTTCGTGTTCCCTCCGTGTATACTTGTTTTGCTCTGTATTTCTGCATTTTTCTTCTCTGTTTTTCTCCTACCGGTTTTTCACCAGTTTTTCCTCTGGTCCCCCTTTGTTCTCCTGGCTTTTTCGTGCTGCCCCCCTATTTTTCTCCCTGCAGTCCTCTGTTTGTCTTTCCTGCCGTCCCCCTCGGGAGGTTGCCTTTACCCGGGTTTTTATAGGGCTGGGAGATAGATCAGCGCTGTAACACCCGGCAGTAATGGCGTGGGGCGCTCCATTCAATGGATAAACGTCCTTGCGTTTAATGGCAGAGCTGCTGCAGAGAAAGAAAACAAGCGAACAGTCGCCTGCCCAAAACAACTCCGTTTTCCAATTTCAAAGGCTGCTTTCAGTTTGGTTCTTGGAATTCTTGTAATTTTGCAACCAAGTCCCTGGTTAAAATGTAATTGGATCCTTGCATTTTCGCGCCATTTTCAAGCTAGTCCTTGAATTTTAATTTTTGCAATTTGAACCCCAATTAAACCCCAAACTTTGGTATTTCTTCAATTAAATCCTTGATTTGATTAATTAAATTAATTTCAAGCTCAATTAAGTCTCAAAACTTCCAATCATGTTGCCTTTAACCCAAATTTTAATTTATTCTTTATTTTTTTTATTTGTTTTTTCATCATCATTTTTTTATTATTATTTTTCAGTAAATAAAATAATAGTACTAATAAAAATAAAATAAAAGGGTTAAAAATTGGGTTATGACAATAATAAAAATAATAAAAATCCTAAACAAACTAGAAAATAAATTGTCACTTTAAATACTTGATTTCTAAACTAAATAGAAAAAAAATCATTATAAGAAAATATATTTTCCTAAACTATATAGGAAATAATCATAATAAAAAAAATAAGAACAATATTTTTTTTCTAAAAATCCTCCTCCATTATTTTCCTCATATTAGAAAGAACTCTTCCTCGAGTTATGATCATCACGTTGCTTTTGTTGTTGACCACTAAAAATAGTGTTAGTGCCCTTGCGCTCTCTTGTTCCACATCGACTTAGATAAGATAGGCCAAGAATTAATTCTCAAAATACCCTTAATCTTGACAAAACCATCACTAATCATTAATGATGTGTTCCACACTATATCTCTACTCACATTATTTGGACCCTCCACCTTCTCATCTTCTTCCTGTTCTTTCTTTTTCATAATTCTGGATAAAAACAATATATTTTTACCCATGCTTTCAACAACTTCCTTCTCTCGTGTTGGCATGGGTTACCTAATAGTAGATGATATATATCCATGGGTACAACATCACATCAAATACTATTAAAATATTGTTTGCCTATAGAAAACAAAACGAGTCGATGGCTATCCATAATTATGTTAGTGTCTTTATTTAGCCAAGTCAGCTTGTAGGGCTTAGGGTGGTTCTCGATTTTCAATTGGAGCTTTTATATTGCCTTTGTAGACACCACATTCTTTTAGCCACCATTGTCTATTATTAAGTTGCAAACTTTATCTTCTATAGTGCATGTTGAGTGGAAGATATTAGAACATCGTCAATCTTCTTTTGAATCACTCTTGGGAGTCAACTAACACTTTCATATTACTATGTTAACACAACCATCTCCACATAGAATCTCTATGTTGTTATCTAAGTCATTATAAACAAGATTAACCACATCATCCATAAACTCCTTTATCAATAAACATATTCTTACCCAGGTAACTTTCTTATTTTACTGTACTTATTAGCTCAATCCCCCAATTCATCATATTTGTAAAAACAAATTCGAAAAGTTAAACTAGGACCCTAACTTGTACTCTAACATGTTGTCTTATGAGTTTGTTGAGTAGGTACAGCTTGAGAGGTGGTTGGAGTTTGATTATTGTTGGGTCCTCCTTTATTATATTGATCTGTTCGAAAACTTTTACTAATTACTGTAGCAACATGTTGTTTCTTAATTGCTAAAGCCTTTTGATATGTCTCCAAAACTGTCCACAAATACTGCAAGCACAACATGTCTTAGATGGATCTTCATAAACCCCTTATATATCTAGCCATCATTTGTTATTTTGTGCCAAGTCATTCCTGACCATTAATTGATAAAATAGATTAGTATAATCATTGATAAATTTACCTTTTTATCTCATAGTCATTGGTATAAGGTTTACACATAGCTAAAAGGAACGAAGTGCTCCTTCATCATATCCCAATTACTGATTCCCAGCTTCCGTTGCCTCTCCTGTGATCTCTTTAACGATTCCCACCAGGTAGTAGCCTAGGTATTCAATCTAATCGCAATTAGTTTCACCCTCATATGCTTTAGAACATCATTCTACTAAAAAATCATTCATTTAACTCATGAACTCATCTACTTGTAAAGTTCCTGTAAAATTAGGAAGTTGAATTCAAAAACAAAATCTTCACAATGTTCTTCCCTCTTAAGAGACCTCCTCCTATGCATCTGCCCTACGAATGGGTTTAAGTAGTGGTTGGAGACCTTTACGCAATCTCTTCTTCCTCTTGTTAGGGTTTTTCTACCAACCATCGAGTAAGCTTTGCAATTTGCCTTCGCATGTCCTCTATCACGAGCTCCTGAACGTTTCTCCCCTGAGAAGAACCTCCTCATCCCCTCCTATCTAAACATATCCTACTTTGTGACCTTTTCATATCATGGTTTTTCTGCAACACGCAACAAAGCAAAAGTAATCTGCAATTACAACACATAACAAGCAATAAAACAGGATTGTTAGGTTCTTATACCGACTGACACACTCAAAAGCACAAACAATAGGACAATAACAAGATAAAATAGATTAATGACCAAAATAGGGTAGAACACAAGAACCTTAATTTGTAGTTTTATTGTCAAAGAGAAAGCTTTATTATTGTTCGCCTATTTAAGAGGTTTACAACTCTTAAAATAAGTCTATAAATCATCCTAAACATATTAGAAAACCCAAAATTTAAAAAAAAATAATAAAAATTCTAAATAAACTCGGAAAATAAAATCAAGAAATTTTGTTTCCTAAAAATTCCCCTGCGTTAACAATAGCCTTGTGTGGCTGCACATGCAACCCTGTGTGCTCTTCTACCTAGCAACCTAAAAACCTTATACAACAATCAAATGACAACCTAAAAACCTTTCATAGAAAACCTAAGAGTAAAGAAAAATGTGGAAGAAAGGGGTTATAAATTGAGCCACAACAAATGGATTTATCTATGTCTATGGACAATATGAATTCTTTCTAAAAAGGAAAGTATGATTTTTGCAGTTTTTGCCTTTTCTTTTTATTTATTTAACTAAATTCAGACGCTTTGATTAAATTAAGGTTTCTCTTATCTAAATTCCCGCCTCGTATAATGCCTGTTAAATGAGTTGAAGCCTAAACTGATAGTTTAGGCGTGCGGAGATGAAACCGTTGCACTAATCCTTTTAGCATCCACTGTGATTTTAGGAAGGGACTCATAGAAGGAACTACATGACTGATCTTTTAAATAAAAAGATAACTATCCTCTAATTAATAACCAAGAAGAAACCTGAGGCATCATGGAGCATTACAGAGAAACAACATAGAGGCATTACAAAGACCATGGAAAGACAAGAAGGTATCATCAATACACGTTAAAGTAGATGATCAATAATCAACACAACATCGCTAGCTTTTTCCCTCAAGTTTCAGCACATCTAAAGTTTGTTTAGGTAATAGTTATAGACTAGTTTTGTCATTTTGTAAGCTCCCAGAAGATCCTCTGGTGTTGAAAACATCATGTTTGGAGGGAGAATCTAGCTAGGGTTCCAAGTTTCCGTTTTGATCTTAAAGTTGCAATCTTGCTTTCATTACTTGACTGGTGTTTGATTCTAGAATTATTAGGATCATCAATATATGTTTTAACTTCAATAAGGCCTAGAGAGTATAAATTAGTAGTTTAAAATGATCATCATTATTAATAATTACCCTTGTAATTAGTCTCTTAGCTTGTCTGGTAGACTATGGTTTTTAATTAGTCGGAGTTGACATTCGAGGCAGACGTAGAAGAACCCTTATGCTATAATAAAATGATTTAGTCAAGAGTGGTTGGAAAATATGATCCAACTAATCATATATTACAAACATGTTGAATTTAAACCAATCAATATTGAATTATAAGTGTTTTCATTGCCATAATTTTCTTTCTATTTTTTTTTATTATTATTATGAAGGGAATAGCAAAAACAGGAATCAAACTCGATGCTTATTTGGTAAATTTATGCCTTTATAGCATATGATCGAATGTTTTAATATGCTTTTGGTCGATTTTAGTTAAGATTCTTTGCTTTGAAAACTACTGGAAATAGGTGAAATTTGGGGTGTCCATGATTGGAAAGCAAAAAACTGCAGTCGAAGCTCTCTTAAGATTATTTTTAGATGATAGATTTTTATATATACATTATTTTATAAAATAATAACTAACGAGACAGAATATGAGAATGAATGAAACTGTCGACTAAAAATACTATTTGACAAGAAAATCTATTTACACTAAGTTCAGGCATCTAATTATGGAAATCATGTGTGTTTTTCTCTATCAGCACGTGGAATAACAAAGATCCTAGCTAGGACTTCCACATACTCTACGCTTTGGAAGTAGAGGTACACACCCCCTTGTTTTCCCTGCAAAAACAATACAAATCACACAACACTTTAAGAAGAAACTAGTGATTATTTAAAAAAAAAAATAGATATGAATAACAAAAACATGTTACAGGCTCCAATATAAATACAAATTCACTACCTAATCATGCTACAGGTAGCATATCCATAAACATGTTAGAGACTGAAGGCCTACGGAGCTTAAAGGTGTATCTGGATAGGATTTATAAAATGTTGGTAGAAGCTAGATACAAAAAGGATAGTTATGAAGATGGGTTGACAAGTAGGGATTTCTATAAGTATCACCAAGAAAAAGATCATATGATCAACCAATGCAAAGTTTTTGCAATGAAGGGCAACATGCAAAGATTACTTTCTAAAGTCACTTAAAAGAGTATATATTATAAGTATTTTAAAGAAAGGAACAACTGTTATAATCAAATTTTATATCCCCTAAAATTCTTTTATAAAAATACATATATTCCTTTTTATTAAAAAAAAACAAAAAAATTAAAAATTAAAAATTCAAAAATATTTTCAGGACACAAGTAGATGAGCTCTTAAGTTGTAAGAGGCCAAAATGATAGAAGAATTGTCAAATTAAAATATTATTGACAAGATAGATTAGAGAAAGATTTAATGAAAAGAAAATTAAGTTTAAAACTTATTTTGACCAAAATTATAAGATTTAATTAAGTTCAAGAACTTAATTAAATTTCTAATGGATTTAATTAACTTAATTAAGGTAATTGAAGCAAAATTAGGTTTGAAAGTCAATTTGATCAAAATTTGAAGAATTAAATAAGTTCAGTAGCTTCATTAAACTTTTAATGGGTTTAATTAACTTATTTAAGGACTTAATTTAAAGAAAATTAAGGTTGAAATTCAATTTGACCAAAATTGAAAGAATTAATTAAGTTTAAAGGATTAACTAAACTTTTAATGGTTTTAATTGACTTCATTAAGGATTTAATTGAAGCAAAAATTATATTTAAAAGTTAATTTGGCCAAAATTGAAAGAATTAATTAAGTTTAAGGGATTAATTAAATTTCTAATGGGTTGTCTCAATCAGAAAGTTAATTGAATAAAGATTAAGTTTAAAGGAGTAATTCAGATTAATTTGTAATGATTAGAAGATCAAGGACTGAATTGAGACCATAAAGAGCCAAATTTTGTGCAATCAGGGGTTTAATTAAAAGAAATTTATAGTTTGAAGGTTGATTAAGGGTTTAATTGAAAAAATTCAAAGTCAAGGACCAAGATACAGAAGGCACGTGCATTCAGGTACTAAAATTGGTCAAATCAGGGGTTAGTTTTAGACAAGTTGAAAGTTTGATGATTAATAAGGGTCAAATTGCATAACCTGAAAACTCGAGACTAATTTGTAAAAGGCATGCAAATTAAGGGTTTCCAATTAATATTTTCAAGGATGTGATTGCAAGAATTGAGAAGTTTCCAAGTTAATTGAGGATGTTTACACTAAAATTAAAAGTATAGGGACTAGATTGAAAATTTTCAAAAACATAATTAAAAATCTTAATTTTTAGGATTTAGAATAGACAACTTGTCACTCGGATTTTAATGAAGAAAACTACCGATGCATCGTTTGGTCGCTATTTTTCTTTTTCTTCAGCTTCGAAGACCGAACAAGAAGCCACCTTATAAAATTTCTCGTCAAGCAACCTATAACCTATATAGAACAATTTGGACCTGAAACAGTTAATTTCTCATGGTCGATCAAAATCTCATTGCAACAATCAGCGAGTGGAAAGAAAACTAATTAAGTTGACAATGGTGTACGGTCTTATGAACCCCGTGTGTGTGTGTGTGTGTGTGTGTACGTACAAGGATCAAAGAAAGTTGACATTGGTGTATAGAGCTGCAAGGATCTAATTATTATACATTTATAACTGAAGAATCTTGGAGACCAAACAGGCCAGCAAGCAACAACTCCCCTGCTCTCAAGATTTATATTTTAGTGAGAAGGCACCAAAATAGCCAGCCCACGGGTCTTGAAGGTCGAGCTTATGCTGGGGAATCAGGAGACAGGTCAAAAGAATATGAAAACTTACAGCCTCGATGTATAGATAAGATGAGTCCTACTTGGTTAGTATTATACAGGCTTCATTCATGATCTCTCGGTCGGTGCTGTCCTTTTCTTTTCTTTTTCTCTTTCAAGGTTTTCTTCTTCATGTACGTAGTCCCTATATAATATTGCTTGAACTTTGATATAGCTAGCACTTACATATCTCAAGTTAGTACACCGAGTTCAAGAATATGGTCAGGTTTACAACTCTCTCTGTCTGTGTTTCTTTGCTTTTCTTCCTCCATTTGGTGTTTTTTGTTCACGGGAAAGATGATACCAATCAACTGCTGGTGGGCAATGGAGATTCTGCTCATATGGTCAGTGCTTGATATTTCATTATTATTTTCTTCTGCCAAATCTAGCCCTTAATGCTTTTTTTTCTTTGTTTTATACTACCCTATTGAATCCATTATTCATACGAGGTCTTATTTGAATTAGCAAAAGCTTAATTCTCAGATTTGTGTGGTTTCCTTTAATTAATTTGAAATGATGATACAGGGAAGAGCAGATCATGAGTGTAGAGGCAAGGAGAGGGGAAAGTGCAAGAAATTAGGAGATGAAGAGTCAGAAGAGACTCTTTACGAGAATGAGGACTACATATACACTCAATCTAATCCTTAGATCATAGTTGTTCTCTTTCATGTAATATTGTAATTTGTGAATTCTCTGTTAATTAATTCAATCAATAATGAAGCCTTGGTGTTAAGCTAGCAAGAGTATGGTCGAACATAAAATATTTGAGTCTTTTCATTAGCAAATGTCTTTCATTCTATCCTCTCTGTTTATTCGTTAGCAAATCTCTTGAAATGAATTTATTCTATCCTCTCTTTTCGTTAGCAAATGTCTTCCATTCTAGAGGACAATGCCCTATGCAGAACCATTTTCCAATTTGGTTCACCTAGGTATTAGTATTTCCCTTTCTTTGAAACCTCTAACTTCGAATCTCCTTTTGTAATATAAAAAAAATGAATTTATAATTTCAAGATTGAGATTCATTCTCCAGTTCTCCTCTCTTTTTTTTTTTTTTTATTGAGTAAGGGATGATATTTAGGCTTTGTAAATATTTTGTTTTGTTTTTTCTTTGGTAGATCATAATTGATGAGTCACTATTTTTTACTCAAAATATTTTGATGTTTTGTGATAACCCAAGCAAACATAAGTCTAGAAAGTTACGAGATCCAATATACTTGGATTCAGTTTTGTGTTGAGCTCAAGTTAACCTAGGCCTAACAAGTTGTCATACCCAATATACTTCGGTTCAGTCATGTGTTGAGCCCAAGTTAATGAGGGTCTAACAAGTTGTTAGACTCAATATACTTAGATTCAGCTATGTATTTTGTTAAAAGCAACGTGAGTTTGATAATTTACTAGACCTAATATCATTAGGTTCAGCCATGTACTAAGCATGCTAAGCCCAGGATAATATAGGTTAGACAAGTTATTAAACTCAACATACTTGGGTTCATTTATGTACTAAGCTTAAGACAACATGGGTCTATTAAACTGCTAGACTCGTTTCCCTTAAGCTTGGCTACGCCCCAAACTCAAATGGTTTAGAGGTCGTTAAAGATCCATATTAGGACCATAAGGTTTTGTCTTAAAACTATTAACATGAACTATTCATGTCAAGAATAATCATCTCCCTACATCTATAGATGTGTAAAAGATCTCCTAGAGGACTACTATATTTTTATGTCATTAATGATCTGTAAGAGATATTTGTTTCTTATTAATGATATGTAAGGGATATTTGTCCCTCATTAATGTCATTAGGAGAAAATAACTTTTTGATCTCCCCACTCCATCAAAACAACAAGATTTAGGGATTATAAATATCTCTTGAACCACTCATGTAAATATATGGTTCACATTTTTTACTCTCTAAACGTTCACATCTTAACTCTTGGAGCATTAATCATACCAAAATAATAACAAATACTCTTATTCTTGGAATTTAAAGTTTTTTTTAATTTATTACAATTTTCTTTTTAAAAGTCACTGACTTCATTATCAAAGCATTTTTAAACCCAGCTAAAAAAAATTGTTTTGAATGTGTCATGATTTTTACACATGGACTATAAAAAAGAGAAATATTGATAAGAATACATGATTAACTATTATTCAAATATCAAATAACATCATTCATGAACATGCCAGATTTTGGTAACATTATCATAATATAAAATATAATATTAAAGCAGATGATCATAAGTAGGAAAACATGTCCATGGCAGGGGAACGTAAATAGCTAAATAATATTCTTATGCGCTTAATTGGTTAATATATATATATATATATATAGAAGTTAATGTACAAAATGTTTTTCTCTAAACTAGTATTTTAAAATGTTAAATATTATTAAAAAAATAATAAGTTGTTGGTAAGGCACCCATGCTCTTAGCTAGTAATTGCAGCATATCCTGGCAACCAAAACAGTCAATTGCCATGTCATTCGAAGGGTTGAGTGGTGTGGCATCAAATGGGATGGCATGTGTGAGGTGATTCGGTTCGACAATGATTGATTTTTTCTCCCCTCTCCTCGAGATTTGCACGGTCAGCTGCAATTAAAAGTTATCTTCTCATTTTGTTTTAATTTCAATTGTAATTTTTATTTTTTTAATTGTTATTTATTTATTTTAAAAATTTTTTATTTATCATTTTTTAATTGAATCTCTTACCATTTTATTCTATTTAATTTTTATATCAAATTTGATTTTTATTTTTTTATTTTTTTATATATTTTTCTTGATTGAATTTATTTTTAAATTTCATTTCTAGTCATTTCATTTCTCGTTATTTTTATATCAGATTTGGTTCTTATTTTTTTTTTGTTATTATTGTTTTTTGCTTTGGTCCCCTTTTTTATACTGATTTTTTTTCCAATTACATCCTTTAATATTGGATTGGTTGAAACTTAGATTTCATATTTTTTTGGTGCGGTGATCCAGGTCTCATAACCTAGTCACAAGTATGAGATGTTAATTGGCATTGCTCTTTTTTTTTAATCTATTTTTATACTAATTTTTTATTCGATTTCAGCCTTCAACATTGAATTCATTAAAAATTAAGCATTTTTAATTTTTTCTATGAGGATGGAATGGCCTCACGACCCAAGTTACGAGTTTGTCTTGCTAACTCGAAATGCCTCAAGGATTTTACATCATTTTATTGCATTTTATTTTTTTATCAAATTTGATCCTCATTATTTTAATTTTTTTTTCTTTGAGTCCTTTTAAATTGATTTTTTTTTTAATTTTATCATTCAATATTGTTTTGGTTGAGAATTGGGCTTTGTAATTTTTTTATGTGGTGATCCTGACCTCATGACCTGTATCATAAGTATGAAATATTAACCCATATTGCCATCAATTTTTTTAATTTTTTTTACACTGATTTTTTTATTTCATCCTTCAAAACTGAGTTTGTTGAAGATAGAGTTTCTTTATTTTTTTTATTTTGATTTCTATAAGGATGGTCCAGCCTCATGACCTAGGTCATGGATTTGCTATGCTAACTAACATTGACTCGAGGCTTTTACATCATTTGATGTTTAAGTCAAATTTTTTTATGATTCTTTTAGTTGCTTATTTTATTTTTTTTGAATTTTATCCTTCAACATTGGATTGTTAAAAATTAAGCTTCATAGTTTTTTCTATATAAATCATTGATAGGAAATGTTAACATGGATTCACACAAGTCTTTTTAATTTTTTTACACTGAATTTTTTTTTCAACCTTGAACATTGAGCTTATTAATTATTGAGCTCTTTATTTTATTTTATTTTTCTTTCTATGAGGATGGCTCAACCTCACGATCCGAGTCATGAGTTTGTCATACTAACTTAAAATTGGCTCAAGGATTTTTTGTCAGTTTTCAAAAAAAAAAACTTAATTTTATCTTTTAATATTAGATTATTTTTTAATCGAGTTTCATGATTATTGTTTTTTGCAAGTGTTTTTTTTTCTGCATATCATCGTCATCACTTCTTCTGTTTAGATTCAATACATTTACTGTCATTGCTTTTTTTTCTCTCTCTCATATAATTAAATTAAATCATTTTATTAAACCAAATAAAATTTATAACCGGAGTCATTAAATTTTTTTTAAAGAAAACACACTAACAATACTTAAATATTATTTTTTTTAAGTTTAGAAAAATCATCTTATCTAACGACAAAACATGTACCACCTACCTAATTACTAGTTATACATGTTATAATATTATGTGCTTCGTTTCTAGAGTATAACCAAAAGAGGTTTCTAATGAAAAAGAGATGGCCGAAAGCTTATTTACATTGAACGAAGGTAAGAGCTTGTATTTGATTCTATAGAACACGAGAAACTAAAGCAAGATTGATCTCAAAAGAACAGAGATCTGCAGTTGATTTCTACACTTTTTACGTTGACTAACGTCTCTGTTTTAATAAATAAATAAATAAAGTTTTTCGTTGATTAGGGTTTTTTTGTCCTGAAAAATACATAGATTGAAAGGTTTCAAGGACTTGCACGTGTACAACTGCTTGGGTTGAAATCTAGCCCCCATTGACAAATATCCAGATTAAGAGGTCATTGAATGTATGTTTAAGAGTGTTTAATAATTGATTTAAGAGCTGAAACAATTGGATTAACAAGTAAATATGAAAGTTAGAAGTTGCTGGATAAGCATGCAGCCAAGATGCACATAGATTCAGAAGAAAAGTCTTCAAAAGGACATGAAATTTGGATCGCAAACAGAACTCATTATAACTCATACTTAACAAAAATGATTACATTATATTATAGTATTATACACGGTTTATGGACATGCCAACTCGTGGAATTATGACAGAATGCTTAACTACTCGCAGACATTGATTGTAGGTATAGCTAATATGCAAATCCCTTCCTAATCTCTCACCATCAGGGCTTAAACTGGATGCTTCTAATGGGACGAAAACTTACAGCAACGTGGCTTTGTTGGCGGCATGATAAAAATTCAGAATGAAGAAGATACATTCCTGGCCAACTTCCGGACAAACACAGCACAGGTATTCCGCCTTGATGTCTTCATCACAAATCTCCACACTGGAGGTATTGGCTCATCCATGAACTAGGAACTAGGAACTAAGAACATCAAAAAACATGTTCATCAAGCTCCATCTTTGAGATGCGGAAACTTGCAATCAAGAGTTTCAAATGAGCTGAATCTCTACTCTAAATCTGCAAGGATTCACTGAATGAATCAGCATCACAAGGAAGTATCCTAAAGGTAAGTAGAATCTGATGTGATGTGGTGGAGAAAAAATAATGATCCTTTGTCTTTCCACGACATTGTATCATCACATTTGGTTCTAACAAACATATCTAAGTAGAAACATCCACAGAATTTCTCACTCAAAAGGTGGATAGCCATGCAAGCAGACTTGATTTCATGGAAGCATGTTGATATACAAATTAGAAGATTCACATTTTTTTGTGTTGCAGCCAGATTATCAAAGATGATTGTGCTTCTAAATGGTAATGTATGCAGTTTCTTCAAAATCACGTTGGTATCGTGGGATCTACGGCTAAAATATCATTACAAGAAAATCCATAAACTTATTTATAATGCAAAGGGTAGTGTGTTGCTGGTGGTTCTATAGTTGAAGAGAGAGCAGTATAAGAGATAAAATACAGCTGATCTGAAGTGACCAGTTATGCGCTTAGATGATTTAGAAGCCTATGATACTAGATTAACTTGGAGGCCAATGCTTATCTAAAGGGCCTTACAATCACTTATGGTTGAGAATCTAGGAGTGCAAAGGAACTCAAAGCTACTCTTCTTAAAAAAATCCAGGGTGTACTTTGCTTCGTTCAGTTTAGAATCTAGTCTTGTCTATATCTCCTCTTACCATACCAGAGGCTGAAGATTGTTCACCACAGATGGTTTACAGGAGAACCTCCAAGGGAAGCATGCGTGTGAAGCAGCAAGCATAGATGTTTCTAGAAACCTATTTCAAAGTTTTGAACCTGGAAAACTCAAGTTGAGAATTATAAGATGCTTTAGGATTCTCATAAGTGTCACTATAGGCTAATTCAGCAGAATGTTTGGTACTTTCTAGTAAAAGCTCTAACACAAGCTAGTTCTGATGGCTAGAATTGTATGCTTATCTTGAAGGAATTAAGATCTCTTGAAAAAAAAATTATATAATTTTTAACTACTGCTACACCAGGAGTTCTGTGAACAACATCACTCACTCAGCTAGCACTCCTAGAGAACATATCATTCAGAGCGAGTTTAAGCAAGCAACATGAGTCATGAAGCACAGCCAGCATTCAAACCTAATTCTTAAGGTCTTACCAGTCAGCTTTTATTTGGTGATTTTCATCATCATAGGAATTTTACTCTCATGTTCCGCCACCTAATTTGAGGTTGATATAAGATAACCAAGAATACCTGTGAATATATTTATATAGCTGGAGAGCTACAGACAGTATTTGGTGTAATCTATATGCAGTCTCTTGGCTGAATAGACAATCTTTCTGTCCTGCACTCACCTCTCTTGCAGCTCTGAATGTTTGTGGGGAATATCATTAAGAAGCACACTGCTCATTGTAGATAATCCCTCACAAGTCACTTGACTATCCCTGTTTTATGGTAATTCCACAAGGCATTTGATGCTTTATTACAGAACAGTATACGCAAAGTTGCTGATCTCACTTGTTAAAACACTTGGGTCATGTACCATCAATGGTCTGTTCAGGCTGTTTCACTAGAAAAAGATGAGAGAGGGATGGATGAAGGGAGTAACTGATTGATGAAGTTAAGGTCCTAATTGTAAAAATAAATCAGCAATCCATACTTCATACTTATGCAACTCCTACTCTGTGTCATCTGATCTAGTCTCACACATTATACAATTCTGTATCAAAGAAGTAGAAAAAACCAAGAGAAAGGTGCATAATACAGGAATATTTACTTACTCGAGTTAAGCAGTTCCTGTTATCAACCTTTCCTGTTGATCTAACTTTTTCACCTTTATAATGCCAAAGAGGACTTGGAAACTGAAGAATGCACAAAAGATGGATGCTGCAATGGCTGGTACCTATCAAAGATAACACATTCAAACAAATGATTGGATGAAAATGAAGAAGAAAGATGCAAAATGATGCATAGCAAACATAAATTAGAGCTGGTGGCTTACTCGAATGGAATTGAGATATAAAATAGTTGCAAGGTTTACTAGACTTCCAACAGCTACAGCCTGTTGATTGGTCAAAGAGGATGTTAAAAAGAGTACACATCCAGATCCGCACCAAAACACATTAAGTAAAATATTTCTATTTCTGAAATATAGGGGAAAATAACCAAATAATACATATTACGCATACAAGTATGCTCCTCATGTTTCAACTAAAACATGAGGTGGCAAGCCTGACAACTCCTAGAATACTAGACATGCTAACATGCCATAAATGCACACGATCATAAATTTAGATTTTTTACTATACATTCAACAATTAAGTTTCCTGCATGCAGAAGCAGAAATGATAGAGAAAATGTAAACGATGATAATCTTGTTTAAGCTTCTTCACAAAAAAACATAACCAAGGTGAATCTTGTTAAATTCTTCTATCCCTATTTATAAAAAGTTTGACATGACTGGAAAAATGTGTCATGTCCAGAAGTGAACTTGCAAATTTCAACAGAAGTTTAGTCCGAATATGTCAAAAAATGACTAGTATACTACTCCGTGATCAAGAGGAAAATATAGCATTGCACTCCATGGGACCTACATGAAAGATAAACCAGAATATGACAAGACTGACTTTATGAAGTCCTAAGATAGATAAACTCACACTCCCTACTGTCTTCTGGACAGCTGCAACACGCTGGAATGCCCTCTCAGCCTCCAGGGTTCGAACTCGGAGCTTCAAATCACCTTGCTCCTGCAATGCATTGTTGATTGCTAAGTAACATGTTGAAGACATGATGTCGAAGACATGGATCCACAGGCCTACTATAAAGCACTAGAATTATTTAGAACACTCAAATTAAAAGACACCAAGGATTCCTGAATCCTACCAATCGTTGGATAGTATCGGCAAGCTTTTGAACTCTATCAGCCTGTCTAAATAAGTTGTAGAATGCACGAGACTGCCTGTCCCATCTTTTTCTGAAGTCCTGAAACATTTATAGGATTGGTTATGAAAATGAGACTTACTATTATGTCCAACATCAAGGTTAGAGCAGATTAAGATGGTCCTATTTTATCCTCAAGAGAACTAATAAATAAAATCTCTACCTTCAAGAGAACTTCAACTCCAGCTTCGCGAAACTTTAGCAGCTCAAGTGCATAGCTGAAATATATCGCATGCAGGACAAGTTAGACATATAATTTACATAGCCAACCTAATTTCAGAAATTTCCAGAGAATGTTTAGAAAACTGTAACAGCAGCAAAACACACTCACGGTTTTGCAATCTCCGTAATATCAAACCGAGGGTCAAGGCCTTTCCCAATGCCATCCAATACTGCAGAGAATAATTTCCTTGTCTAAGGTTAATGTTGCGCATAGCATTTCATAACAATGACTCCTCCAAATTACAGTACTTCACCTGAAAATGCTCTCACAACAAATGTGAAAGTGGCAGGAAAACGGAAAGGTTGATCTGCTGCAATGGATAATAAATCTTCCCCTGTTAAGAGAACATAACCACATGAGATGCAGTTATCTAAATATTCACAGAAATCTTGTGAAAGCTATACAATTTGCAAAATCTTATCATAATTAGATAATTTGCACAATATGCTGGGCCATTAAGTTCAATAATAGGATAAGGCTATGCCATAACAAGACTTGAACTTAAGTATACCAGATTACGAAATACACTCATCTCAGCTAAACCTCAATCCAAAACTTGCTGGGGAGGGCCACAAGGATCTATCTCCTAAGATTGAGAAATAAAAACTGGAAAATAAAATGAACAAGGACAACTTGAACGGTGGAGTGTTAGTGACTAACAGACACTCACATATGGTATGCATATATTACAATAGTTGCTTTTATGCAGATGCCAAAAGAAGGTGAAATGGTCTCACCTCTTGCTATTTGGAAACAAATTGCACTATAAATTAAATCTAGAAAAGTGTGAAACCTCATATATATATAGAACCACACTGCAGGAGTTACCTATTGCAGCCAGACGTTGCTTCTTTTTCTCTATTTTTTCATCCTTGCTCAAAGGCTTTTTAAAGCCAAGTTGTGCTGTTTCCATTTCTCTCTCTCTTCTTTGAGCAGCAAGACGCTCTTCGAAACTGCCAAAGTTTGAAATTAGAATTTTGAGGTTATAAGAGGTTGAAAAAAGAAATATACATCACTTATTAGATGATCCAAAAGTAGTTTCAACATTCCCACTTTGGTCCAATGTGCAAGTCAAAACGTCAGTACATTGTCTGGCTTTTCTATATCACTGTATGCATGTTATTCAAAATGAATGTCAGCTTATCTCCTTGGTCTTTAGTAATGACTATTCCTGGCTCTTCTTCTTCAGAAAATGCCTCAATCTTGAGAACCTCTCTTTCAATATTTCAATTGAATCTCAACCTTGAGACCTTGAAGTAAGAGCATGATTGAGTGGTTATGTCATCGTCCTCCAAATGAGACAATTGTCTGTCATTTACACTCAGATCTCTGATTTCGCTCATACCTGTTCAGTATCTAAACCTCAATAACAGTAAAGGCAGGAGCAATACTTCAATTAAGATCCTCTTTCCTTGTTCAATCTGGCTAGAGACTAACCCTTGATCTATCAAAGCTGCCAGCCCAATTCCCTTCTTCTGTTGGGCAGTTGAGGCTCAAACCTAAATTATCATTATTATTCATTTTCATTTTTCATTGGGAATTGTGATGGTATGACAACTTTGAGCAGAATTCCTTCCTATCAAGCACAGCTTTCAAATGATCCCTATGAATATTCTGTTTTGCATCCAAAAGTGTCTACAATTAGTAACAGCCTTATCCTTCCCTCGTATTTATTTTTTGACTTTGAGATTGTTCCAAATTCTACCCAAACCAGCAGTAGAGGATTAGTCAAATCTGGCCAATGTTTTATGCTGAAACAATAATAAAGATGGTGATGACAATAAAAGTGAGAACCCAAACAGTTATCCCTTTCTTTCAAAGCACCTTTTGAGAAAGAATAGTGCAGTTCGTCTGACAGCTGTCATGTCTCCAGTAGGCACAAGAACCCCCATTTGGATCATTGCCTCAAGGACCTGCACTAGCATAGAAAAGCATCAGACCATGTGAACTGTGACATGTTAAGTTTGTATAACAAGAATAAGGACACCTAGACATGGCCATGAGCCACCACCCTTAAGCACAATCACCTTATCCGGATCCTTTTCATAAATTCCATAGAATGCTTCCAGCAACCCTTCTCGAATGTTTGGACTGATACTGCAATATACGAAGACAAAGGACAGTCATAATACAAAACTTGATAATGGACTTGTTTGGCATACTAATTGCAGATAGCCAGCAGAGGATCAGACAGTACCTTCCCATCATTCCAAAATCATAAAAGATCAACCTTCCTCCGTTGACATCATCAACAGCAATATTTCCTGGATGCTGCACAGAAAGAAACAAGACCTGATCTCATACTTGTGAACTTTAGATGCCATTAAGGAATCATGATACGAAAGGACCACATCTTCCTCATCTCCAAAAGGAAAAATAATCATAAAAAGATTGTAGGAAGACTTCGAAGACAGTACCCTGCCTATGAACACATATCCAAAGCTGTTCGATTGGCACAGACCACAATATGGAGGGGAAGGATATCAAAACAAATAATTCATTCAATTCATATATTCCAGAATCCAGATATAATCCAAACTTTCCTTTACTGTTCAAAAGGACAACTTCTTTTTCCATTTATTGGGCTGGAAATTTATTGGCACAACCAAAGGAATGTAGCTTCAAATATTTAAGAAGCACATGTCAAAGGCTACATTCGCTTTTGATATTTACCACTCTCTTCTTTTAGGCTTCAGCTGAAGTTCAATGACTTCTCCCTGTCCCACTTTCTTTGAGATTAGATTGTGAAATCAATTTCTAATTCTAGCTATCTCTGACCTTCATATTTCAAATGCAGTCTGGTCTACACATAGGATGCACTAAACCAAAACAAGTCCGTTTCACAATTCAACTAGAGAAGTTATCCAAATTCATACAACATTTAAAAAATAATGATGCGCTTATTTTGAATTTAAGGAAAAAATGCATACTCGAAGAAACTGTGTTATAATTAAAGGACTCTAAATTCCTATCAGCATCAAGTAATTAATACACTGTGCAGTAGGAAATTAAAAGGAAAAATAAAGGTTCTCTCTTCAGATGATTAATCGAGCATCACCTACAGACATTTCGAAACAATAATAAATAGGATTGCTATGTAAAGTTTCTCGAGAAAAATGCAATTTCAGATCAGTGCATGTAAATCACACCTCAAGATGTGGAGGCATATGATCAATCATGCCTTCATTTAAGCCATCTAAAACACTTGCACCTTCCGCATCTCCAGCAGAATTTTCTAGATCTTTGTTTTTTTAATTTATGAAGTAAGCCTTCCAATAAAGGCCTAACAAGCCCCTGAACAACTTTCTGTGTATCTCCATATAAAAGTACAATAAGCTCAAAATAAATGTTCACTTTCTCAAACAATTTTCTCATATTGAGAATCCCAAATAGCAAACATTTCAAGCACCACCAAAAACTGGAAGTGGCAATAAAACTCACAGGGTCGGCATGGAAGAATCCATGAGATAGAATTTGTTCCAAATAAGATTCGACCGCATATCTGCCCAATCTGCAAGACATTATAAAAGATGACAATCATTTCAGCTGACAATAAAGTAATTTTTCATGAAACTAAATTTGACAATTACAAGCATTGAAAGCACAAGAGTTGAAGGTAGCATGTGACATGATTTCACCAGGCTCAATAACAGGAGATTATCTTAACCTTTTGCGATCAACACCCAGTTGATCTAATGCTTGAATTTTGTTTATTTTGATCCCTGGGACATATTCCATTGTCAGAACCTACATTCAGATAAATAAATAAAGGAGCAAGCGGTTAGTAGTAACTTTAGAGATAATGTTTTTATAAGAAGAAAAAAAATTAAGTTCATGATTACTAATAGGAACCTGCGGCGTGGTGTATTCCCAATATATTGCTGGGACTTTAACATACTCCATCTCTTTGAAATTACTGGCAAACAGTTCTGCATTAGAAGCTTCCATAGTATAATCAATCTCCTGAAAATGTCAAATATTATTAGCCATTGCGATTATAAAATGGTAATCTGAAAATTGAACTAGAATGCAGCTACATAATAATTTAGGTCAGTGACCTCTTAGACACTAAGACCTGCAAGTTAAATCACAATTAAAGTTTAGAACTTAAATTTACAATTTTATTGAATTTCCTTAAAACACAAAGAATTAATCTAAAAAGGCATTTCTAGTCATTTTTACGTGATTGCATATGTTAATTCTCTGTGATATCCTAGCTTCAAAAGTTTGATACATTTCCAACCCATCAGCACTTTTTTGGTGCAAGTACCAATCAACTTGAAGTCCTCACGGTATTTGTTTTCATTTTGCACCAACCATGTGCATCTGCCTAAGTTGCACTACCACTGAAATATTCCTACAGATTGCCATAACTAAATATGTACTCAGTAATACCTTTTTGGCTTCATCTAGCATAAAAGCAACTACGCAAATTATGTTCTCTATGTTCTGTTAGAGCTCCTTTATGTGGTTAAATCATAGGCTGCCATGTCTTTTGACGCGGGGCGCAAATTTCATAATTTTGGACATAATTATTGTTATTGTAATATTTATTTAATTGTTAAGGTTTTCTAGAATTCGTTACCTATATTTGATTAGACAATTGGTTTATTAGAAAATTAGTGATAGCTCTAGAATTCTATTTTTTTTATTTTATTTTGCTTTACTATTAAGTTTTATTAGGGTTTTCTAGTTTTTTTGTTTAAAGAGTTGTGTTAGCCTTTTGACACTAAGAATTAATGAATAAAAATTAAGTTATTTTACAGCTCTGTTGTGTTTTCTTTTTAAGGATTTTTTAGAACAAACAAACATATCCATTTGAATCTTTGATCACTCATTTCATGAGGCCTTTCTGCTGTCTTACTGCTCTTCCATGTCAAACATCCTGACTTTAATAGACTAAAGATTGTAAAATTTTTGTTTCATGAGCATCCTAATGCCCATTTAATTTGCAACTTTATCATAGCCATGTCTTTTATTACAACCACAACCTATATTGTAGAGGTCTTCCCTTCTGTCTTCCTATCCATCCATGTCCCACATCCTGATTTCAACTTGACTAAGATGGGTAGGATGTTGTTTCATGAAGCATGACTGTCCTAGTGCTCATTTCATTTGCAATTTTATCATTGTAAGAAAAATTCATCAAAAACCTCAAATGAGTGAACTTACTACACCAACTTAACTGAAAAACATTAATTATTGCAAACAGAAAAAAGGACTTGGGAAATTGGAGAGAGTAAAAGAGTAAGTGCCACTTGTAGCTTTCTAAGCAACAAAGAAGATGAGCCCCCATAAAGGCAATATTGTTACCTGGTACAAGACGTTCGCACATTCATCATATATTGCAACCCAGTCCCTCTTTGCACCATCTGACTTTGGGTCAACCTTTTGAAGATATTCAGCTATTACCTGGAAAAAATCAGCAACTTTTCCATGCTCCGTATATCTCAAGACTCATGGCCTCACCAAAAGTGAAGTACGTAAATAATTTCTGAAGTATAATGGAAACTAACCCTCAGGTTTTTTAGGTCAATATCAAAAAGATCCTTGAGACCAGGTCTTTGGACTTTAATCACAACTTCCTGTCCTTTCAATCTTGCACGGTGAACTTGGCCTACATTAAGAAACAGAGGGAGAGAAAAAGGAAAAGAAAGAAATTGCAACGTTACAGAAATGGTTGAGGAATGTTAATCAGCAAATTGCAAGAGTTTCCCCATCAAAAACCAACCAACATGAAGAAAATATTACCAAGACTTGCAGCAGCTATGGGTTCGTAGTCAAACCGATCAAAGATATCACCCACTGGAGCTCCAAGCTCTTCCTCAACTATAGAAACAGCAGTCTCTGATGGAAATGGAGGAACTTGATCCTGCAAGAATACATCAATTTAAACCATCCCAAACAAATCATGAACTCCGAAGGAGGAAGAGGTAGACTATAGAAGAAAATTGAACCAACTAAAAGAAAATACAAACAATGGGAAGCCTTTTTGCTAAATATTATAAGAAAGAATCTAGACCTGAAGTTCAGACAATTGATCAACGTATTCTTGAGCAAGAATGTCCACTCTTGTGGAGAACTGCTGGCCAATTTTTATGAATGTTGGACCTAATCTTAATATGCTTTCCTTTAACCACTTGGCAAGGGCCTTCCTCCTCACCATTTTTTTCTCCTCCGTCATTCCTCCTGCAAATTTCATTTGTATAATTAGACAGGCCAGCAAGTTAAATAGCGGGAAAAGCTTAACAGGTGAAATTTAGAGGCCAGTCATCCTGAAAAATTAACCATGACTATGCATGAAAAATTAACCATGTCTATGCATAAAATCATGGGTTATTGAGAACTTCAGGCACATAAATGCAACATGAAGTATAAATAACAAGAGCAACCAAAACCAATCAATTAGAGATCACTGACCTCGATAAGAGAATTTCTGGTTGTTCAACCAAGCCTTGAAGATAAATGTTAAAATAGATCCCCATATTTCCAAAGTCCTTTGTATCGTTGAATAGGTCTTGAATCTACTCCATCTCCCACCAGGTGCAACAGAAACCTGTAAGACCCATGTATTGTCATACAAAGAGGGCAGTGTTTCAGAACCCATATTTCATAGGAAGAGCACATGTGCTCGACAGGATGTGATGACATCCTGAAATAAATAGGAGAATATAAATGCCATCCAAATAACTTTCAATGACCACTAGTAAGACAATACAGGACTAGATACATGCAAAGACAACATAAGCAGAGACAAAAAAAGCTCGCAATCTTGCTCAACTAAAGTTAGTGTAATTATTCTATCACAAAGTCTCATACCTAGCATAACAACTAACCACATGCCCTAAAAAGTATCAATCTGTTGATAAACAGCCAACTGGTGGGGCACATTTCCTAAAATGACCATCAATCTCTACTTCTCTGGTGATCCATCCATACTTGTATCCTATTATATCTGTGATACAATGGATAAACTACGAACCAGGCATACAACTATGACTAACTAGTCCCATGGCAAGCATAATTACAATGTACAACGCACAATGATTGTAAATACTTTTTCTTTCCTACAAATTGAGAGATGATTGATGCTTGCTCTTCCCTTTCCTTCACCCTCTCAGCCCAGGTATGAGCTAAATTTCAAGCCAGATTGCGCAGTAAAATGCGACTTTAGCAGTTAAACTAGCTAGCAACCTGGCACGCATAATTTCTATGAACCACCAAAACTCTAAGACCCATTTCTTTCCTATGAAACAAAATGATCAAGCACAACTTCTCTTAAATGATCAAAAAAGGAAATAAAACCTCAATCTGTTGTTGACCAGCACGCTTAAACCAAGCATCTTCTTTCCCGATTTCCTCTATCCTCTTCTGCCTTCCTTCCTCCTTCGACCCTTCCTTCTTCTCCTCCACCAAAATCTCTGCTGTCTCCACGGCTGCAGCACCATTTCCATTCACATACTTCACCAAACTCTCATTACTACGACTCTCTCCCTCTTCCACACTCACCAATCCACCATTTACATACCTCTCCACTGATCCATTCACTCTTCCGTTTCCGTTTCCATTGAGTTCCTTCAAAATTTCTCGCTCTCTCTCCTCGATCACAGCAGTATCCTCCTTCAAAGCTCGAGTTACTGGAGTTCGAAGAGGAAGGTTGAATTTAGTTTTTTTACCAGAAACGTTAAGTTTAGAGAGAGAGTGTCTGGAGAGAGAAAGCAGGTGGTGGTGATGTTTTGGAGTTCTGGTTTTTGGAGAGAGAAAGATGAGCTCTGGTAGAGGTAAAGAAGAAGCCATTAATGGAGATTTTGATTTTCTTATTTCAAAACCCTAATATTCATTTTTTAGAGAGGGGGTGGGGGAGGGGAGTGTTCTAAGAGAGTTTGTGGTGTGAGAGTGAAGTCGAGGGAAGCTGGAGAAGGAGAAGAACAAGACACAGAGACTGTCTTTGTTTTTTAATCATAGAAATTATAGTGGTACTTCATAGTTTGAGAAACTACATATCAGTCTTCAACTTTATAAATAATTCATTT
>Ga0325403_1000749_pt1 | contig 24629 bp, 18 predicted proteins | sample PopdelMetagenome_19_FD_205665 | JGI IMG/M metagenome (GOLD analysis project Ga0325403, IMG submission 205665) | Populus deltoides microbial communities from Bellville, Georgia, United States - Xylem-PdKOR-R4 | ecosystem: Host-associated > Plants > Phyllosphere > Stem > Wood/Secondary xylem... | reverse complement strand
ATCAAATTACACTTCAAAAATACAGTTATTATTTCCCGATGATCTAATTGTTTAACCAAGCGCCACCATGGTAGCCTAGAATATTACCTATTGGACCGAGTCATCATCTTTGCACGGAAATGCCATGTGTCTCTTGTCACCTCCATGAATTTCTGTCCAGAACAAGCACATGGGATTTAGCAAATCATCTCAAGATCAGCCAAGTGTTTCTGTAACATGAAGATGTCTCTCCAAATCTCTCCACGTTTCACTTCATAACTAAACGTGTCCAAATCTTGCTTGCTCTCAAGAACGTATAGCATGGCCCTTCATTACAATTGCCTGAATGAACAAGAAACAAGGAAAGGAAGAAACCTTAATTATAACAAACCTTCAACACGAAGTACCAATCAATCATATAGAAAATGAGCCAACGACAGCAACAAAGGCCTCAAGAACCCATCAAGTATGGAGATGTGTTTTCTGTGGAAGGTGAGCTTGCTGAGAAGCCAGTGGCACCAAGAGATGCTGCAATGATGCAGACAGCAGAGAATGCATTGATGGGGCAGATTCAGAGAGGTGGTGCTGCCTCAATGATGCAATCTGCTGCTATGAGAAATGAGAGAGCTGGGTTTGTTGGTCACAGTGATGTCAATGATGTTGCTAATTATCAGGGAGTGAGTGTCACTGAGACTGAGATGCCTGGGAGGCGTATAATAACAGAAGCAATTGGTGGTCAGGTTGGTTGCTTTCTCTTTTTTATCTTCCTTGTATTTGTATAAAACACAGAGGATATTTCGTAATTTTGATTTCATTTTGCCCATAGTTTCTATAATTTCAAGAATGAAATTCAGTCAGTGCTGATATATTAATTATCAGTGATTTATTAATATTATTTTTTATATATATAATTAACAGATTGTTAGGGACTTTGATCAAAGGGCTCCATTAGTGCAGTCACCACCACCCTTATTCCAACAGGTTGATGCTGGGATCACAATTGGTGAAGCACTTGAAACCACTGCCCTATCATGTGGGCAGAAGCCTGTTGAATGGAGTGATGCAGCAGCAATTCAAGCAGCTGAAGTAAGAGCCACTGGCCGGACAACCATTACTCCTGGTGGAGTTGCAGCCGCGGCCCAGTCAGCAGCTACCATCAATGCAAGAATGACGAAGGACGAGGACAAGACAAAACTGTCAGATGTTCTAGCAGTAAGTGCATAAACAAATGACAATTAGCTTGGTGTGATTACGGGAGCCCCAATAACATAAAATTTGTTGCAGGATGCAACTTCAAAGTTACCAGCAGATAAGCCGGCGACGAGAAAAGATGCTGAAGGAGTGACAGGAGCAGAAATGAGGAACGATCCATTCTTGACTACACACCCTGCTGGTGTGGCTGCTTCTGTGGCTGCTGCTGCAAGGCTCAACCAGCAGAATAACACTAAAAATAAGAAAGAATCTTAAGTAGCTAGAGATTTAATTTTTGGTATAATCATGCGTGTCTGTTATTTCTGATAGGCTATGAAATAAATTACTTGAGAGTCAAGTTTTGTTACCTTCTGCACTGTATGGTTCTGCATGATTGCGTCTGGGATAAAGAAAGGAACGGATTAATAAGTTCTCCCTCTCTCTGTTCTCGTTATCTCCCATGTCCTTCTGTCTTTTCGAGACATTATATGAATTGAGGAGCACTAAATCATCATCAAAACGATATGAGCAGCATTACTGAATGATCAGCGTTCTGTCTTAAAATGATCAGCGTTCTGTCTTAAAATGATCAGTGGCGAAAGAGACTAAATGCCATAGCAAAATTGTGTCACATTGATCTCTTGAATCTTGGAACTCCCTTAATTCTTTTGCAGACGAGGATTTAGCACCCCTTGAAGAGTGCAGATCCTCGTGTAAATTAGGTCATGATTTTCAATTGTGATTAGCATCGCTAATGCCAAAAAACAATTTGAAGTCTCGTAAAATTAATCTTGATAGGCAACATTTAAGAGGATGAAAGAATTTATTTCAAGGTAGCACAGATGCTGTTTCCGAGTGGATTGTCAGACGATCCAGTTCTTGATCCAGTTCTGATAGGCTATGAAATAAATTACTTGAGAGTCAAGTTTTGTTACCTTCTGCACTGTATGGTTCTGCATGATTGCGTCTGGGATAAAGAAAGGAACGGATTAATAAGTTCTCCCTCTCTCTGTTCTCGTTATCTCCCATGTCCTTCTGTCTTTTCGAGACATTATATGAATTGAGGAGCACTAAATCATCATCAAAACGATATGAGCAGCATTACTGAATGATCAGCGTTCTGTCTTAAAATGATCAGCGTTCTGTCTTAAAATGATCAGTGGCGAAAGAGACTAAATGCCATAGCAAAATTGTGTCACATTGATCTCTTGAATCTTGGAACTCCCTTAATTCTTTTGCAGACGAGGATTTAGCACCCCTTGAAGAGTGCAGATCCTCGTGTAAATTAGGTCATGATTTTCAATTGTGATTAGCATCGCTAATGCCAAAAAACAATTTGAAGTCTCGTAAAATTAATCTTGATAGGCAACATTTAAGAGGATGAAAGAATTTATTTCAAGGTAGCACAGATGCTGTTTCCGAGTGGATTGTCAGACGATCCAGTTCTTGAAGGACGTAGGTTGTTTCTTCAAGGCTTCTTGTTGGCAGCGGACGTTCACCTGCAGGAACAAATGCATAGTGCAACAAGCATAAAGAAGTGGAGCAAACAAATAAGGTGCTGAAAATTTGCAGAGACAGAAGCTACATGCCTAGGTCATTCTCATCAATCAAAAATCTTTATTTAATATAACGCATGGGCATACCAAACAGCAACACATTCCTGAAGAAGAAACCAGAGCAACCTACACAAAAACACAAAGATTGTGCATTTGAGATTGTAGGACGAAATAGTAAAAGGAAATGGTTTTTACTTCCTCCGGTGTTAAATGGAAGGGAAAAAAAAAAAGACCAAAGACAGAGGTAAAGCAACAAAAAAAATCCCAAAAGCTTCCCTAATCGAGCTCAAAGTCAAGAATTCGAGGGAAAAACCCATTGAATTGACAACGCGCTCAATCTTGGTCTCTGGCATTTAAATCCTTCAATCTTAGGCCTTGATTAGACATAGATCTAGAAGCAACAGCATGTATCCCATGTTGTTAACAACATTTGTCTTTATTTATTATCGTTCTCCAAAATTTGTGTAGCATCTCAAGTATCATAGGTCATCTTTTCTGCCTCTTCCCTAACGGAATCAAACAGCACAGAAGACAAATAGCGCTCGCCAGCGCTGGGGAAGATCACCTGCATGAAAAGCAAAATGCACGACTAAGTAAATGGAATTGGATTTGGTGTGTGTGTGTGTGTGATACTAAATTACAAGGCAGTTCAAGTGCCAAATTTAAAGAAGAAAATCACACTCACGGCGATGAGTTTCCCAGCATTTTCTGGCCTCTTTGCCACCTTTATTGCCGCAGCCGCTGCAGCACCAGATGAAATCCCTACCTGTGTGGGAATAGAGGAAAAAACAATTTCATAATCTGTATCATAAGGTGAAAGCAAGGTGGACCGAATGCAAAGTCTCTTGTGATAATAGAAAAGGGACCATCATTATACAAAACAATTTAGCAGCAAACCTTCATTCAAGTGCCAAATTTAGCAGAGAATGATTGAGAGTCCTTTGCCCCTTGTCTTTATACAAAACAACAACACAAATGAGATAGTGCCTGTTGACTTACCAGCAAACCTTCATTCAAGGCAAGCAATTTAGCAGTTTCAATGGCTTCCTCACTTGACACCTAAAGAGTCAAAGCAACGCTGAAGTTAATGAAAGTAATATGTTCATATCGTTTTTGTTTTAAGAGAGTTTCTCCTCTTCTTTAATATCAGAACAAGAAAAGTGAAACCAGAAAAAAGAGTTCCTCAAAGAAAAAAACTCCCTTTTAGACTAGTCCTTAGGTCCTGAAATGCACAAGAACTACAATCAAATAAGCTTCAAACTGTGATGTCTGAATGACCAAGAAACTACTCCAATATTAAAGTTGTGGGGGTGGCGTAGCCACTCTGGGTTGGGATCATGAACCTGGTAAAGACATGTATGCAAGGCCAAAGGAAAAAATTGTGCTCCACAGAAAGGGTCCTTGCCAAGGTCAAACCTAGAATGGGACTTTGGATAGTTCCCTGGGTGAACTAATTCTTGAATATTGAAAAAGGATATAACAGGACTGCAGCTCAAGCAGATGATTATGTATATTCAATTCAGTGAAAGTGGAATAAGAAGGGATTTTATACTTACTCGAACAACTTCATCAAGTAAGTCAACATCCAATACAGGAGGGACAATACCAGCACCGATTCCTTGGATCTGATGTGGACCTTTCACAAGTGAAAATACGTCAGTAATTAAGGTCAACATTTGTGGATATTACCGTCTTAGTAAAAAGTTAAAATGCAATCAGATCAGCAGCACATCTCCATGATCAACTAGATGACTAACAATCTGCAAATTTATTACTACATAGTAGTCTCGGTCAGTTAATCAACAGTGAACATCTAGTTTGGTAATCAATTTATGCTTCCTCTTCTTTTAAATACAGAAACAGTAAGATAGTGAAAATCTGAATTAAAAGTTTCCTTGTGCAGTTTTAAATAGCTATAAAATCGAGAATGACAGAGAGTTCCCACCGGGTTTTCCTCCATGCAAGACTGCACTTTCTGTTGGTTCTACACCATACACCTAGACATAAACAAGTGAAAAGTATCATTAACATAACCAGTCACCATGCTGTCTTGTTCTATCTCTCACAAACAAAACAGAAGACTACCTTAATCTCTGGATTTTTCTCTTTAAGGAACTTCCCAGCTCCAGTCACTGTACCACCGGTCCCTACACCAGCAACAAACGCATCGACTTTCCCTCTGGAGTCCTTCCATATTTCTGGGCCTGTGGTTTCATAATGGATCTGCTCAAAAGATAACAAACTTAGAGATGCAGCATTCTAGTATCCATTTCCCACCACAAGATGTTGTCGCATAGAATACCTGTGGATTGGCAGGATTTTCAAATTGCCGAAGCATATAGCCATCGGGAGTATTATTTAATATCTCAACAGCCTTGTCAAGAACCCCTTGAAAGCCCTTGGCTGGATCTGTGAGGGACACCTCGGCTCCTAAAGCTCTCAGCACAATTCTTCTCTCAAGACTCATTGTCGCTGGCATTGCGAGGATAGCCTTGTACCCCTTCACTGCAGCAATAAATGCTACTCCAATGCCAGTGTTACCACCGGTAGGCTCAATGAGCACAGTCTGCAAAGAATTTGATGGTACATGGCCAGAAAAGGGTTAAGGAAAATTATACGTTTCAAAATTCAAAATATAGCGATCGCGATCACCTATCCAAACTATTCACGCATAAGTACGCATCACTTAAAGGAGTAAAATTCCACAAACATCCATTCTCAATATTTCAGAAATCTAGATAGGTCTGATGTGAGGTTACCTGGCATCATGGACTTGAAATGGACTCTAATAGTATATCACAATTCTTACAAAACATCTATAGTTAATTAGCTATGGAGGACTCTACAACTAACCTTGCCTGGCGTAATAAGGCCCTTATCTTCTGCATCTTTGATCATGCTATGTCCAATCCTACATGTCACAAAATGATTAATGAAACGAGCTGGGTCCAATACAAGATATCAGAATAAAAAAATAAAATCAGTAAATATAAACTTTAGGGAACAAGTCGCATGCCTGTCTTTAACACTGGAAAGAGGTTCCATCATTTCTAGCTTGGCAGCGATGCGGGCTACGCAGCCATCCACAACATTGTTGAGATATACCATCGGGGTATTTCCTATTAACTACAGAAACACTTCAGAAAACAGATAGGAAACAAACTAACAACAACAACAATAACAACAATCATCCCAAACTAGAATGTAAAGTAATCATGAAGAAAAATGACCTCAGTGACATCTTTCTTAATTGCACAGTTGTCCTCCATTTTTCCTACACAACCTGGAAACAGATAAAAAAAAATGTTAGATTGAAGAAACTATGTAAGAAAAAAAAAATAAAAACTTTACAGTCACAAACATTCCTCTCATCAAAATGATCTCTTCAATCAGTTCTATATAGGCAGACTGCAGACTGCAGGCTTGCAGGTACCTGTTATTAATTAGTTTTACATGGCAGTAAAAAAGATGGAATTTAGGACCTAAAAACACAGTTAAGCAAACAACAAAACATTTTAATAAGGTGGTAAACTAGAAAATTGACAACACAGTCAAGCACCATTATCAGCAGCAGAGAAACGTCAAACTTTCCGATTCCAGTAATTGACAACAACACCACATCTATTGACAACCACAGGAGGTCTAAGCATGTTATGTGTCTATTTATATGCATTGAATAATATTTTTTTATTTCTAAAAATTTATTTTGATATTAATATATTATAACAATTTTATTAAAAAATACAAAGAATTTTAGATTTTTTCTCGAAAATAGTGGTCTTAGCACCGTCGAATCTTTATCTCCAGAAGGCCAAGATATAATCAGCAACATGTGAAATGGAGCTGGCTGTGTGCCTTGGGATGATAAATAGATACATATACATTCAGAAATTCTGTCATGCATAGATACACACACACACACACACACACACACACATCCACATACAAGAGATTGTCCTTTTCTTTTGAACAGTTCCCGTGTTTTCTTGATTTCGAAGCAGCGTACTGGGATGCTTATATGTAAATTTTTTAATATTTTGCAGTTGTTGATTATGAATATATTCATTTTTTCTTTGTAATATCTTATGTCTCTATCATGAACCTTGAGATATTTAGGGAGGCAAGTAGCAGCAGTCAGGCCCTCCTCTCTAGTCCTTGTGCTGCTCTTCAATTAGGTAAATTGAGATATTTAGGGAGGCACGATATTTTCCATCTCCATTGTTAATATGACTGCTGCATGGCCGCTTTGAAAAGATGAGAGAGAGATTGAATTTGCTGGAATGAATATATTATTGCTCACATCATGTATTTATACAAAGAGACTTCTAAACATTCTTACAAATCAGGAATCAGTTATTAAATTATAGGTTGTCTTCCTATAAATTAGGCATTACAATAGAAAAGCTAATATATACAGATTATCCATTCTATTCCTAATATGGAAGATGTGAATTTCATAACTCTCCCCCTAGAGTGAATGTCCTGCAACTCTAACTAGAGGGTGATCATTTTCGGTTCGGTTCGGTTTTTATAAAAAAAAAATAACCAAACCGAATTAAAAAAAAATTAAACCGAAACCGACCAGTTTCGGTTCGGTTCGGTTTTTTTTACAAAAACCCGTTCAAACCGGTTTAGCTCGGTTTTTTTGGTTTAGCTCAGTTTGGCTCGGTTTTTTTCTGGTTTTTTCAATTTGGGTTCGGTTCAGTTTTTTTGGTTTCAGGCTTCTAAAACCGAAACCGAACCGAACCGATTGGTTTTTTAAAAATTTTAATCGGTTTTTTTCACGGTTCGGTTTTTTCGGTTATTTTTTTTTCCAGTTTTCTCGATTTAATTAGTTTTTCAGTTTTTTTGCTCACCCCTACCTCTAACTTAAGAATCATAGGAATAAAGATTTCTTTCCCCAAGTGTTCTTCAAGACATTTGCTAATTGATGTGCATAATTTACATATCCTGCAATCACGGAACCATCTTGGACCTTGTCTCTAATGCCTAATTCTCGAATGAAAAACTAGGTTGGTTGCAATATATAAGACAACCTTGTTGTTGCAATATAGCAAGGCAAATTCATAATGTGAAAGTCTCAAGTTCCTTAATAGATATTGGAGCCATGTCAACTCACAGTAGGCTTCTGTAATTGCACGATATTTGGCCTCTGTGGAAGAGATTGAAACTATTTTCTGTTGTTTCAATCTCCAAATTATGAATGAAGGTCCAAGAAAGACACAATAACCTGTAGTAGATTTTCTAATGAGTGGACAACCTGGCCAATCCAAGTCACAGTAAGCTCTCAACATGAAATCATTATTCGAAGAGAAGAATAGGCCTTGGCCAGGTGCACCTTTTAGATATCGGACAGCTCGAAGAGTTGTTTTCATATGAAGTTTTCGGGGTTGGTGCATAAAACTACTCAAGACATGTACAACATATGTTATATATGGTCTCAAAACAGTTAGGTAAATTAATCTGCCGACTAATCTTCTATATCGACCCAGATCTTTAAACAAGTTGCTCTTGTCTGATAATTTCAAACCTTGTTCTATAAGATTATCAATAGGGGTCGCGTCTAACAGCCATGCATCCTTAATGATTTCTAACGCATATTTATGTTGGGAAATAAAAATCCTATTTTTAGAAGCATAAACCTCAATACCAAGAAAGTATTTCAAAACACCAAGATCTTTAAATGAAAATGACTTTGCAGAAATTTTTTAGTTATAGTGAAGGACTTGCCTTATTGTTAATGAATAGAGAATGATCGACTTGAGATTGTACATAACCAGCGGAGTGAATAGCTTATGAGAACTTGGCGAACCATTGGTGAAACGCTTGTTTCAAACCATACAATGACTTATGAAGTCGACACACCGAGGTTTCCTCCCACTGTTACACAAGCCCTGGCAGTGAAGACATATATTTCCTCAAATATGTCGCCGTGAATTTAGGCATTGTTGATGTCCAGTTGATGAAGGGACCAGTCATGAGCTGCGGCCAACACATGCAAGCAGTAAACTGAGACAATCTTGGCAGTGGGAGAAAAGGTATCCTGATAATCAACACTTTCGAGCTAAATAAAGCCTTTTGCGACCAATCAGGTTCTCTATCTCTCGATAGAACCATCTAAATGGTGCTTAATTTTATATATCCATCGACAGCCAATTGGTGTCTTGCCTGTTGGGAGTGGAGTAAGAGACCAAGTGTAATTGTATTGGAGAGCTTGCAATTCAGAATGTATGGCTTCCTACCACTCAGGATGAGCAACGACTTCCAAATAAGAGTTGGGTTCCATGACATTACTAACTTGAGCAACAAAAGCAAGATATGCAGGCTTATATCTGTGATATGAAACATAATTGGCTAGTGGATAGTATGTACATTTGGTTGGACTCGGCAATAAGGAGGACAATTGGGCGGAGCAAACATTGGAGCATACATAATCATTGAGTTTTACCGGCGGACTGGTATGGCAGCTGAAGAGACGAAACAAAGTGGGTTTAGAAATGGGTACGAGATTGGTTTCAGATGAGAAGAGAGGTGACTGTGGAGACTGGAGGGGAAGATGGTTGAAAGAGGATTCGGGCACCAGAGAGGGTGAAATTGATGGCGGTGATGGACTTGCAGAGATAATAAGAGAGGAAGAGTCGCAACAATCCATTTGGTCAGAATGATCGAACGGGTTAGATCAAGCAATAGTCTTGGGTCGACGCGTATATGTGCGTAGGATGGCTAGAGGATATGGAGATGTTGGCTCTAACAGAAGAGAGAGGGGTAGGCGTGGGTTGTGAAATGAGGGAAGGAGACAACAATGTGGTTGGATGATGATTGTGTGGAGTGAAAAAAAAAGTGTCGTGGGTTATAAGGGGAATTGGGCCAAAATTTGTGTTCGGAAGAGAAAGAACATAGTTAGGCTTGAAAAATGCACAAGGAAAAATATTTTTATGGAATCTCACATCGCAACTAGTGAAAATCTTTTTGGTCGACAAATCAAATAATTTGTATGCCTTTTGACCAATGGGATAATTGATAAAAAGTGAAGGGATTGAATGGTGGTCAAATTTATGAGAAGCAGGGATATTAGTAGCATAGGCTAAACAACCAAAGACACAAAGATGAGATAAAAAAAAGTGGTTTTGTGTAGAGAAGTTCAAAAGGAGTTTTGAAAGAAAGAACCAAAGAAGGGAGTTAATTGATGATATGTACAACAGTAAGAGCACACCCCCCCAAAAAAATTGGGTAGGGAGTTGAGCTTGAAAACTCAAAGCTCGAGCTACTTATAAGATGTGGCAGTGTTTGCGTTCCATAACCCCATTTTGTTGAGGTGTGTAGTACAAAAATGTTGAAAAACAACACCATTATCTAGAAAGAAAGAACAAAAGGAGATAAATTTTCCACCATTGTCACTTTTAAAAATGTGAGTTTCAAATTGAGTGAGAACATAACTAAAGTAGTGTTTTAAAAGTCATTGTGTTTCATCTTTGTGTCGCATTAAGAAAATCCATGTGAAACATGTCTAATCATCAACAATAGTAAAAAAGTAATAAGCACCAGAAAGAGAAGGGTGTTGATAACAACCCCTAATGTCGCAATGAATTATCTCAAAAGGTTTTATAGAAGAAATTACACTAGGACTAAAAGGTAAACGACCCTGCTTAGCTAAAAGACATATAAGGCAAGTATTATTAGACTGAACGAAAAAAAAATTAAAAATTTCTTGGCAATGAAACTTAAATGAGGAGGTGACATATGGCGTAAGCGATTATACCATAGATCGATGGATGAGATGGTGAGATTGCAGGCCGATCGGTTTGTGGGTGAGGAATAGTTGGTCATGAATTTCTTCATCGCTAGTGCCACCAAATAATATAGTCTGTCATGTTGTTTACCCAAACCAATCATCCTCCCCGCAGCCAAATCCTGCAAAATACACCAATAAAGAAAAAAACATTACTGAACAATTTAGGTCTCTCGTCAAACGACTGACTAATATCAAATCTACTTTGAATGTAAGTACACATAGCACATCGTATAAATACTAGATGGAATTCAGAGGCAATGATCCTTTTACAACAATATTAGCCTTTTCTCTACTAGGTAGTAGTACAAGAGGTAATGAGCATTTTTTATCTTTGCCGAAAAATAATTTAGATGATGAAGAAATATGATTTGTAGCCCCATTATCAATGATTCAACTACGAGAAGTGACTTCAGGCAAACCTTGATTGGTTACAGCATTTGCTTGAGAGCCAAATCCTTTATTTTTGTTGTTAAGAAGTGATAATAGCTATTTTAATTGAGCCTTCAAAATCCCAACAACTAGTTGTCCATCTTCTTTAGAGAAGTCTTTGGACACATGATTAGCTGCATGTTTGTTATTGTTGCTGAAACGTCTTGGGCCTGAACCATACCTTGCTTTTGGGTGGCCTGTTGAATATCCATACACCTTATAACAAGTTTGGACTTAATGGCCTGCTTCTTCACAATAGGAACAACAAGGGCGTCCTTTTTCAGAGTCAAAATGACGCCTGTCTTGGTTAAATCGGCGTCCTCTATTGAAATATTTTAGGGATTTTTCTTGCGATCAGAGATCCCGTGACCCATATGACCTGTCAAACCGCTCAAACCTCTTGTACTCGTCGATCATCCACTGAAATTTCCAGCGGGTTTGTTGTTAATGCTTCAAACTGTCATGGCAGCACTGCCACTAGAATCACTTGCAACATGTATTGAGCGCAAGAGACATTGCTTTTCTTCTTGAGAGTTGAAGGCATATGCTTCTCGAATTGAAGCATTAATTTAAACAAAATCATTGCTCCATTATATTTTATTTTTATAATTTCAAACTTTTGGTTTGGTTCAAAGTTATTTAAACCAACCACCATTTGCTTACCCCTAATGAGAACTTCTATTTAATTTTCCACAACATGTACTTTCCACACAAATAAGACCAACAAGAAACAACCATTTGTCAAATCTAAACCATATTTTTCCAGAATTACCTGTGTGGTGGTATGCGGAGAATGAATTGTTCGGTCTAAAGCTGCTAGAGTTTCCAACACCTATAATTTTTAGAAAATAAACTTATAAGTTGTGAACACCATCTATTTCTAACAAATAATAAAAGTAACCCACATACCAAAACCCACGATGGCCCCAAAACATTGTGCAACCGATGAGCAATATTGAAAAGGGTCCTTAAGGCCAACATTGCATGAGCAATTGAAATAAACTATATATATAAAGAATCAAATAGCATTGTCGCAGGGTGCGCGACTTCGGGGGTGAAGACGAGCTTTTTATGCCTTATGAGTAGATATTGTTGTTGTGAAGGAAAAATGTTTTGAGCTTAATCATAAAATTATGATTAAGATTCAGAAGACGCCACCTAGTATTATAGTTACTAGGAACATATGGTCTGCGAGAGACTGAGTAAGGGACTGTTTGTGTAAGAGAAAGACACTTACCCCTAGTGCACCCTACCTAAGGTAAGATGCATTGTTGTTTGATTGTTTTTCTAAATCGGGTTTCTATTTGTTGGTCTTTTTATAAAGTTTAAGGCAAATCTCCCTTCGTAAGAGAATCTCTACCTCATCGGGTTTAATCCTAACCATTCTAAAGTCTAAATTTTAGCATCACATTTATTTTATACCTTGTATCTTAAATACCTGAGGGTATACTCTATTGTGTAGTTTTACACCCCACAGATATTAAAATCTACATCTAGATCCTAATAAAAAATGATTGATAAATAGTTTTTGACATTTTGGTCAAATCCTAATGGATGATCATAAACTAGTTATGATATCCATTTTTTTTTTTGCTTTGTGGAAACATGAGAGAAAAAATGCAATTTTTTTAAAAAACTATGCTTGGAAAACTATTTAGGATTTGACTGTATGCATGGAAACAAAATATTTTTTATTTTTTTGAAAAGGGAAATTAATTTAAAAGTTTTAATATTTTTTTAAATTTTTTTAGAAATATTTCATAGAAAACCGGGTATTTTAATACTGGATTTGTATTTTACAATGTAAACAACCCAATATTAAACAAAATTGATAGAAAAACATGTAAGAAAATTACAAATTTTTGAAAGGATTTAGGATTTGACCGTATGCATGAAAACAAAATATTTTTTATTTTTTTTGAAAAGAGAAATTAATTTAAAAGTTTTAATATTTTTTAATTTTTTAGAAATATTTCATAGAAAACCGGGTATTTTAATACAAGATTTGTATTTTACAATGTAAAAATACAACCCAATATTAAACAAAATTGATAGAAAAACATACAAGAAAATCACAAATTTTTGAAAGGATGTTTTGAATTTTTTTTAATATTATATTATTATAAAATATGGGGGTTAGGTCGGCCTAGCTAATTGGGCAAAGTCTAGGAAAGTTGGGTTGGGTAGATCTCTTTTTTTCTTTTATTTTTTTTTGGTCGAGCCCAGGAAATTTTGGTTGGGCAGATCTCTTTTTTTCTTTTTTTTTTTTGGTTGGACCCGGCCTAGCCATTTACGCAGGGCCAGAACTGGCCCAACCCAATGTCCATTGTTCATGCATGAACAGAAGGAAGTGAATTATAATTTACACCTACTGTTAACGCGATGTACAAGGAAGAAGAACAGGAGGAAGAGGGGAAGGCTACCTAGCGCAGTAGCGACTTCTGGCTGGTGATCACAATGGTGGAGGCTGGTGGCAAAGAGAGAGGAGAAGATATGGGAGATCTGCAGGAGAGAGAAATTCTCGGTGGCTGCCTTTATTGCCGACAAGAATATGGGTTGGTGGAGGAGGTTGTGCTGTAATTGTTCACAACGGTGCTAAGGCTGATGAGGCGACGAAGATATAAAAAAAAGGGAGAAATTTGGCTAGCAGCAGAAAAGGGGGAAGAAGCTGGTTTTTAGCCGATTTTGGACCCGATTTTCTTCATGCCTGGGCCATGAAATCCACCCTTATTTATAGGGGATAGAAGAGGGCAATCTTGTCTTCACTAGAGAAAAATTACACCCCTGATTGGCTTCAAACTTTTAATTTTATGCAATTTTGCCCCCAGACAAACTTCAACATCAACCCCGTATTTGTGCGCCCTTTTCAATTTAGTCCTTGGTCTCGAGTTTCATCAATTTAGCCCCTAATTGACCATTAAACTTTTAATTTATTCAATTTCACCCCCGGTGTTTGTCAATTAAATCCCTATAATTCAGCGCCTTTTACAGATTAGTTCTTGGCTGTGAAATATTTCAATTTGACTCTTAATTGACCCCAAAACTTTAATTTTCTTGCAATTTTGCCCTTAATTTCAACCAATTAACTCGGTAAAAATTAAATTCGGTCACCTAAAATTCAAATCTTCTAAATTAAGCCTGAATTGCGCTCCCAAACTTAATTTTTCACCAATTAAGCCTCTAATAAAATTAATTTGACCCATTTAATATATAATTAAGTCCTTGCACTTAATCAAATCCTTCAATTGAATCTAAATTAATTCTTAAACATAATTAAACTTTAATTTAACCCATAATTACATCAAAGTGGCCTATTAAAATTTTAATTATGTCTTTGGACTTAATTTTTATACAACTTCATCCAATAATCATTTAATTTGACCTTGAATTTGCATTGTTTCTCTATTTTCAGGCGTATAGGGTACAATTAGATCTCGAATTTCCTCCAAAATTGCAGCTTGATTTTTTCATATGTTTGAGATCCTCCTCGACTTGCTTCTCCGTGTCGTCAGTCTATATTTTATTTTTGTTTTGGAAGAAAAAAAAGTAAATTTGAGAAATAACCTAGAAATAAATTGTGACAAGCATAATTAACTTATCCAATCAGCAAATAAATGGCGGTAACAAGTGTTCCTTTAAGGTAAAACAAGTATGCCACAAACCCTATTCCAAACTAAATATCTGCACATTCTTTTGAGCAAGGACTATGCTATCTCTCTGTTCAACTAATGCCTCGAAACGTGGATTTGCAGAGTGATTGTGAGGTAAGAAATCATATAGTGAAATATGAAATTACCTCCTCTTTTCTGCTTCATTTGGAAAATTGATTGTGAATTTGCAAGTTGATGCTAGAAAAGAGTTCAAAGGTTCCACAGCGTGAAGCACTCCACATGCCTGAGAATTAAGTCATGGAAACCATCGAGTCCATTGTAAGGTAAAGGAATTGATACAATGTTGAAAATCCCACTGTAACTGTAAGAAAAGGAGACTAATATTTACTTTGGTGAGGTAAGAACTGACAAGGCATTATAAAACAACCGAAATAAACCTACGAGTACCTGAGTGAATGCCTGATAACCCTTCAATATTTCCAATACAATAGCCTCTCCTTGCGACCTTCCACATTAAGCATCAAGTCAGATACATGCATAGATTCAGTTCATTCTCACTATATCCTCTTTTGAAAATGAAATTTGACAAACCTTGACAAGAAATGGGACGAAGCATCAAGGATTGTCAACCACAATGAATCAACCATTGCAATGCTGAGAACACTGAGAAACTGCAGTTTAATTCGAGTAATTATTTTTATTAAAATGAGTTTTAATATTTTTTTATGTGAATCACTAGGGCAAGATTTAATTCGAGTAATTATTTTTATTAAAATGAGTTTTTTTTTCTTGATGTTGATTTGGTCGAGTTTAGACCGAGTCAACTAAATAAAAAAAATACTAATTAAGTCAACTCTTAATCATTAACTCAGTTTAGATCAAGCACTAAATCTCTGGTTTTTGAGTCAACAGACAAGGTTTACAACTATACTAATGAACATGAACGTGTTAGTTCATTTGTGATGCATTACGGAAGCATCACAAAATCGTTACAAGTCAAAACATGCGATTCCATTTTCAAACATAAACTGGCTCATGTAATGTGCTATGCAAGATCTTCTAAAATTCATCAATGACACCACCTAATCTGATGCCAAATTAAAAACTCATCAGCAAGAATAATCAGGCTTGGATAATTCAGAAGAAAAGGGCCTTGAGACAATTCTTTTGGTGAACACTGCGAGAAAAGCTGAAAATGATGGGGAGGATGCATGTGTACAACAACAACAGTTTTATATCATCATGAAAAATCATTTGAAATGTCACTAATCAATGTCTTCTGATTTCCAGTTCATGTTGCAGCTAAGAATATGATTCGAACAAGTGGGCAGCAATTTGATTATTTTTGAGCCATTGACACAGAAATTATAAGCAGTGTTCTCCAAAATTTGTGTAGCATCTCAAGTATCATAGGTCATCTTTTCTGCCTCTTCCCTAACGGAATCAAACAGCACAGAAGACAAATAGCGCTCGCCAGCGCTGGGGAAAATCACCTGCATGAAAAGCAAAATGCATGACTAAGTAAATGGAATTGGATTTAGTGTGTGTTAGGGTTACTAAATTACAAGGCAGTTCAAGTGCCAAATTTAAAGAAGAAAATCACACTCACGACGATGAGTTTCCCAGCATTTTCTGGCCTCTTTGCCACCTTTATTGCCGCGGCTGCTGCAGCACCAGATGAAATCCCTACCTGTGTGGGAAAAGAGATAAAAAACATTTCATAATATGTATCATAAGGTGAAAGCAAGGCGGACCGAATGCAAAGTCTCTTGTGATAAAAGAAAAGGGACTGTCATTTTTGAAGACCATCAATGATAAGTATTAAACTTGTTCAATAAATGCTAGCAAGAATACTTGATACAGTGTACTGTCACGACTAGAATTTTCTTATCAAGACTATATAAGCTATGTACTCTACTCTGCATTGTTAGTGCGAGCCAATAAATCACTGAGAAATTGCAGAGAATGATTGAGAGTCCTTTGCCCCTTGTCTTTATACAAAACAACAACACAAATGAGATAGTACTTGTCAACTTACCAGCAAACCTTCATTCAAGGCAAGCAGTTTAGCTGTATCAATGGCTTCCTCACTTGACACCTAAAGAGTCCAAGCAACGCTGAAGTTAATGAAAGTAATATGTTCATATCGTTTTTGTTTTAAGAGAGTTTCTCCTCTTCTGTAATATCAGAACAAGAAAACTAAAACCAGAAAAAAGAGTTCCTCAAAGAAAAAAACTCCCTTTTAGACTAGTCCTTAGGTCCTGAAATGCACAAGAACTACAATCAAATAAGCATCAAACTGTGATGTCTGAATGACCAAGAAACTACTCCAATATTAAAGTTGTGGGGGTGGCGTAGCCACTCTGGGTTGGGATCATGAACCTGGTAAAGACATGTATGCAAGGCCAAAGAAAAATATTGTGCTCCATAGAAAGGGATCTGCCAAGGTCAAACCTAGAATGGGATTTTGGATAGTTCTCTGGGTAAACTGATTCTTGAACATTGAAAAAGGATATAGCAGGACTGCAGCTCAAGCAGATGATTATGTATGTTCAATTCAGTGAAAGTGGAATAAGAATGGATTTTATACTTACTTGAACAACTTCATCAAGTAAGTCAACATCCAATACAGGAGGGACAACACCAGCACCGATTCCTTGGATCCAATGTGAACCTTTCACATGTGAAAATACATCAGTAATTAAGGTCAATCAGTAATTAAGGTCAACATTTGTGGATATTAAAATCTTAGTTAAAAGTTAAAATGCAATCAGATCAGCAGCACATCTCCATGATCAACTAGATGACTACCAATCTGCAAATTTATTAATACATAGTAGTCTCGGTCAGTTAATCAACAGTGAACATCTAGTTTGGTAATCAATCTATGCTTCCTCTTCTTTTAAATACAGAAACAGTAAATGAATTACAAGTTTCCTTGTGCAGTTTTAAATAGCTATAAAATCAAGAATGACATAAAGAGTTCCCACCGGGTTTTCCTCCATTCAAGACTGCACTTTCTGTTGGTTCTATACCGTACACCTAGACATAAACAAGTGAAAAGTATCATTAACATAGCCAGTCACCATGCTGTCTTGGTCTATCTCTCACAAACCAAACAGAAGACTACCTTAATCTCTGGATTTTTCTCTTTAAGGAACTTCCCAGCTCCAGTTACTGTACCACCGGTCCCTATACCAGCAACAAATGCATCGACTTTCCCTCTCGAGTCCTTCCATATTTCTGGGCCTGTGGTTTCATAATGGATCTGCTCAAAAGATAACAAACTTAGAGATGCAGCATTCTAGTATCCATTTCCCACCACAAGATGTTGTCGCATAGAATACCTGTGGATTGGCAGGATTTTCAAATTGCCGAAGCATATAGCCATTGGGAGTATTATTTAAAATCTCATCAGACTTGTCAAGAACCCCTTGAAAGCCCTTGGCTGGATCTGTGAGGCACACCTCGGCTCCTAAAGCTCTCAGCACAATTCTTCTCTCAAGACTCATTGTCGCTGGCATTATGAGGATAGCCTTGTACCCCTTCACTGCAGCAATAAATGCTACTGCAATGCCAGTGTTACCACTGGTAGGCTCAATGAGCACAGTCTGCAATGAATTTGATGGTACATGGCCAGAAAAGGGTTAAGGAAAATTATACGTTTCAAAATTCAAAATATAGCAATCACCTATCCAAACCATTCACGTGTAAGCACACATCACTTAAAGGAGTAAAATTCCACAAACATCCTTTCTCAATATTTCAGAAGTCTAGATAGGTCTGATGTGAGGTTACCTTACATCATGGACTTGAAATGGACTCTAGTAGTATATCACAATTCTTACGAAACATCTATAGCTAATTAGCTATGGAGGACTCTACAACTAACCTTGCCTGGCGTAATAAGGCCCTTATCTTCTGCATCTTTGATCATGCTATGTCCAATCCTACATGTCACAAAATGATTAATGAAACAAGCCGGGTCCAATACAAGATATCAGAATAAAAAATTAAAACCAGTAAATAGAAACTTTAGGGAACAAGTCGCGTGCCTGTCTTTAACACTGGAAAGAGGTTCCATCATTTCTAGCTTGGCAGCGATGCGGGCTACGCAGCCATCCGCAACATTGTTGAGATATACCATCGGGGTATTTCCTATTAACTACAGAAACACTTCAGAAATCAGAAAGGAAACAAACTAACAACAACGACAACAATCATCCTAAACTAGTAAAGAAATTAAACAAACTGAAATTAAGATCACTGTTATTTAACCTAAAAAAGGAAACATCAGAAGTGTAAAGTAATCATGAAGAAAAATGACCTCAGTGACATCTTTCTTAATTGCGCAATTGTCCTCCATTTTTCCTACACAACCTGGATACAGGTAAAAAAAAATGTGAGATTGAAGAAACTATGCAAGAAAAAAAATTCAAAACTTAACAGTCACAAACATTCCTCTCATCAAAATGATCTCTCAATCAGTTCTATAAAGGCAGACTGCAGGCTTGTAAGTACATGTTATTAATTAGTTTTACATGGCAGTAAAAAAGCTGGAATTTAGGACCTAAAAACACAGTTAAGCAAACAACAAACCATTTTAATAAGGTGGTAAACTAGAAAATTAACCAGGCAATTTCGCTATCATATATAAAACTAATCACTAAATGGATATATCTCTTGACAGTATAAGACTTCACAAAAAGATTCATAGAAAGGAAGCACACAATACTGGAATTACTCCAATTATTAGATAGATACTTGTAATCACCAAAAGCTTTTAGTCAATGTCACAAGGGAAAGATATGTCCAAGCCTAAGGGATTTTAAAAATCTAGTAAGCTTGAAAGGGATGCAGAGTTGAAGAAAAACCTACCCAGAGGGCCTTCAAAAGTCAAATGATATCCTTGTGAGTGTAAAAAAGGAGGACGAAACAGCGAAATAACTTTGAAATGTCAAATACCCAGTACAGAAACCATAAAAATTGCAGATTTTGATCCAGTCAAAATAGTTTGAAATCCCCCTATGTCAAGCACCGATGTCAGCAGTAGAGAAATGTCAAACTTTCCAATGCCAGTAATTGACAACAACACCACGTCTATTGACAAACACAAGGTCTGGGCATGTTATTTGTTTATTTATGAGGATAAAACACAAGGACTTCCAACTTTAAACAGCATCCGGTGGATATAAAATGTTTTTTAAAGTATTTTTAAATTAAAAATATATTAAAATAAATTTTTATTTATTTTTAATATTAATATATTAAAACAGTTTAATTATAACAAAAAAAAATTTAAACACAAAAACAACAAACAGGCGGTAGAATCTTTATCTCTGAAGATATAATAAGCAATATGTGACATGGAGTTGGTTGTGTGCTGTGGGATGATAAATAATTACATATACATACATACAGACATTCATTCATGCATAGATACATACATTCACACATCCACATACAAGAGATTGTCTTTTTCTTTTGAACAGTTCCCGTGTTTTCTTGATTCGAAGTGGCGTCCTGGACTTTTAGGATGCTTACATGTATATTTTTTAGTATTTTGCAGTAGTTGATTATGCATATATTCGTTTTTTCTTCGTTCTTTTCTTCTTTACTTGCCTTTGTAAGGTCAAGAAAATAATAAAATATTAATAGGTTTAGAAGAAAACAACGTAGTTTGTTTGGAATTGTTCTTGATAAACCACTTCCTCGTTCCTCTCGACCTACCCCTAAGGGCAATATCTCCAAATTCTTCTTCTATTCTGATATCCACTGAATACCATCCTACCTTGTCAAACAGCTGTTTTGTACCTTGTAATATATCTTATGTCTCTATCATGAACCTCGAGATATTTAGGGAGGCAAGTAGTCAGTAGTCAGGTCCTCCTCTCTTGACCTTGTGCTACTCTTCATTTAGGTCAATTGTCAGCTGCTTGGTGTTTTCCACTCCACTGTTAATATGACTGCTGCATGGCCGCTTTTTATTACCACTAGTTATCATATTATTATGCAGTTGGAGAGAAAAAGGGAATATAGAGAGTTTGTCTTCAATGTGGGCATAATATCCATGCTCAATAGGTTACAGAAACCAGACAAGAGGCACAAAATCGCACAGATGCTGTTGGTTTAAGGTGCTGCATTTTGGTTTCAAATCTATCATGCTGTCGCCATCTCAGGTTGAAAAGCAAGAGCTCTACAATCTTAAAATTTCAAGACAGTTGACATCAAGTCTATTAAGAGTCTTATGCTTGAAGCATTCCTCCATGAAGCATTCATATGTTGCATGGAGGAGGTACAATTTTGAAGGAATCAGGCCTGTGTTGCACAGCCCCAACCCATACGAGGCCAGAATCAGTGTGAATTACGTTCTTCCAGGAAGGAATTGCGCAAAAAAAACCAATAGTTTAACTAGGTCCCCCGAATGAAAAATCAGTAAGACCTTAATCAAAGGTCATTGTTTCTGCCTCATGCCTGATGGAATCGAACAGCTTTGAGGAAATATATCGCTCCCCGGCACTAGCAAAAACCACCTGATTGGCAAGAAAATAAATGGCATTAGTAAATTTACAGTGCCTTCTAAATGCCACTTGAAGCAAGCCCATCTGACTCACCACGATGAGTTTCCCAGCATTTTCCTGTCTCTTGGCCAGCTTTATAGCAGCAGCTGTTGCGGCACCAGATGATATTCCCACCTACATGGAGAACGACAAGTTTTCATCGTAAACAGAGAAACATGATGTCCATGACAAGGAATCTTGAAGAAAGTTTAGGACATACCAGCAAACCTTCCTTCAAAGCAATCAGCTTGGTGGTATCAATAGCTTCATCACTCGATACCTAATGTGTGATAGCAGCACCATGTAAGTTTACAAACACGATTCCTAAAGAAATGTTAAAAAGATTACCCTCTTATGTCCATTCTACTGGACCTCCAATCAACTCAATTAGATTTAGACCCAGTGTTTGCTTGTCTATCCTGTACCCAATTATTAATTGAGGACTGAGATGGAAAAACTTATTTACAAAAATTATTAAAATTTTCTTTCACGTTCTCTTCTCATAGTCTCGCCATTAGCATTCAATTCAAATTACAAGCACAGCCAAAGGAGTGGCATTTCAAGCAGATAATCTTAAGAGTTATCAATTGAACGGAAATGGTTTACTTTGATAACTTCATCGAGGAGGTCAATATCCAAAACAGGAGGAACAATGCCAGCGCCAAGTCCTTGAATCAGATGTGCACCTGTGACGAAAAAGAAAGCAATGCAGCGCCATTCAGGATGCATTCAAATCACGAGAACTTTGCAAGTTTTGGACAGGCTTACATGAAAATTGATATAGTAACAGAATTTTAATCACGGTATCTCAAGAAAGAATTAACACTTTAAAGCATGAAGCAATTCAGAAATTACCAGGTTTTTCTCCATTCAGGACTGCACTTTCTGCTGGTTCTACACCATAGACCTAGATGTGAAATGAAAGAAAGTCATGCAATGAGATTATAGGACAGATACCTGCTCTTCACACACACACACACACACACACTCCCCCGGAAGAAAACCTTAATCTCCGGTTTTTTCTCCTTAAGAAATTTCCCTGCTCCTGTTACTGTACCACCCGTCCCTATCCCAGCAACCAGGACATCAACTTTTCCTGCCGAATCTTTCCATATCTCAGGGCCGGTGGTTTCATAATGAGTCTGTATAAATGAAAATAAAGTGATTCCTAAATCTTTTCAACCCAGCAAAGCATATTACAAATACAGATAGGAAGAATACCCTTGGATTGGCTGGATTTTCAAATTGATGAAGCATGTAACCATTAGGTGTGACTTTTAGTATCTCCTCACCCTTTCTAAGGACGTCCTTATAGCCCATGGTTGGATCTGTGAGATGCAACTCAGCTCCAAATGCCAACATCACTATTCTTCTCTCTATACTTTTTGCAGCTGGCATGATAATGATAACTTTGTAACCCTTGGCTGCAGCGATGGATGCTAATGCAATGCCCGTGTTACCACTTGTAAGTTCAATGAGGACAGTCTTCAGTCAATTTGAAACACAAACAACCAGAAAAAAGGGAAATCTTTAGTAGAAATCTTCAACAATTAGAACTAGCTATTTGGCAATTATCCTATGATTTCGACCATTCATGTGCTTGCAGTATTCAATATATTAGCTATATACGGGTTTCAATTTGTGTTATTAAAAATGAGTAGAGAGTGGATATCAGACAACGAACTCAACAAAAACGTATTCAGATTTAGAGAACTTTGTTTACTAACCTTCCCCGGAGTAATTAAGCCCTTATCTTCCGCATCTTTGATCATACTATATGCAATCCTGCATATTAAAAATGGAATAACAACTGCATTTATTTCACTAATGACAACAAGGACTAAAAAGACACTAGAATTCTGAAGGTAGCATGTTGTGTACCTGTCTTTAACACTGAAGCAAGGTTCCATCATCTCAAGCTTGGCAGCAATACAGGCTACGCAACCATCCAAGATATTGTTGAGATATACCATAGGGGTATTTCCTATTAACTGGATAACACCACAGAAGAAGGAAGATGCCCACCATTAAGAACATTATTATGCATTAAGACAAAGCAGAAGTGATACAAGTAATTCAGAAGAAATTTACTTCAGTGACATCTTTCTTGATTGCACACTTGTCCTCCATATTCCTTTATAGTAAATCTGAAAGAAACTAGTCAAGATAAACACATCGTCAAGTGATTGTGCACAAACCGGTCCAAGAATTGAAAAAAATACCGTAATCCCCTCAAACTTCACACTCAAAAGATGGTTTCGTATTGCTTCCAAGCAACAAAAACTTGAAGAGGCAATAAATGTTCCCAGACAATAAAGGAATTACTTGAGATCCTTGTTCTGTGTTTTCATGTTCAAAACTTCAGCTAAGCATCAACACGGATATAAAAATTAAAAAAAAAAAAACAGATATTTCACTAAGACCCACCAAGTGTCACAGTTGCCACATGAAGCAATATCTCAAAGACATTTTTCTATAAACAACTTCTTACAACACAGATAGTGGTGACCAAGATTTATGGAAAAATTGCCGTGGATTATTGAAACAAAAAAAATTCCGTAAAGGAATAGATCAAGAAACAGTATGCAAAGTTCCCAATAAAACCACAGAAAAATCATCAAGTGAACAACCCATAAAACGCCCAACAACAAAAAATCAGTCAAATAATGCAGACACTGGGTTAATTTTGTTGAAAAAATCAATAACTACGAGCATAAATGGAGTGCAAACCAGAGCAAGAGCTAAGAAGCTTCGAAGTTTCAAGTTCTTCTGAGTAAGAGTTACGCAGAGTAACATCAAGAACTCAAAAGTCAACAGAATCACAGAACAGGGAGCAAAGTAATGACCAGCAAAAGGTCAACTAACCAGTACCAGCACTAGAAACAGTTCAATGATGCAGGTTCTGACAACCCAATAGTACAATATCAAGAGACAATCAGCACAAGCAAAGCAACTACCCAATATCGATAGCAGTACAATAATGCAAGACTTGACTGCTCAACAAAAGCAAGAAAATAAATGAACATGGGGGAGATATATAGCACATGAGCAAGATGTACTTCTAGGTTTTATCTAAGCAATTCAAAACAAAATTAGTAAACTAAAGATAAGACGAGATGGAAGTGGAATCACTGCTTACAGAAACAAGAACTGTACCAGATACTGCCACTGCTACCGCTATCTTTTCTGTTGACTAATGCTTGGCTTAAATCATCCATTTGCTCTTCTATTTTTCAAAGTTATTCAATTTTGCCCTTTTGCCAATTTTGCTTCTTTACTACATACCCCTCATTCGTCGCGGGCCGGTTAAATTCTTTTTTCAACACAAAAAAGTGAATGTGAAAGCGTTTTCAGATTGGACATGTTTTTTTGAATCTGAGAAAAAAAAAATTATAATTGAAAATTCTTAAATGCATTTAATTAAATAGATTAAAAATTATTTATAATAATAAATGTAAAAAACAAAAAGTTATTAAAGATAACTAAAAATTAAATTAGAAAAATTAGAAAA
>Ga0325403_1000744_pt1 | contig 24656 bp, 24 predicted proteins | sample PopdelMetagenome_19_FD_205665 | JGI IMG/M metagenome (GOLD analysis project Ga0325403, IMG submission 205665) | Populus deltoides microbial communities from Bellville, Georgia, United States - Xylem-PdKOR-R4 | ecosystem: Host-associated > Plants > Phyllosphere > Stem > Wood/Secondary xylem... | reverse complement strand
GGTACTGTTCACTTGCGGCAGCGGTACTGTTCAAAACAGAGTTTTTGGTGGAATTAAATATTGGCCTTTTGTTTTCTGAAGGGAAACGACATTCTGAACAGGACTAGTGATGTATCACTAGCCCCACATTATTGAGGCCAAATTCCGCTGTTTTCTAGTGTTTTTAGGCAGGTTTAGTTTTCTACCGTAGGATTTTCGTACAATTTGCATTGTTTTCGATCTCTTGTGTGGTTACTTTCGTTTGAATTTTCTCTTGTTTTCGATCTCTTGTGTGGTCACTCAACAGATGCCCCCTCTTTACAATGCTTACGAAGCAAAACCCCTCAATGTTTTGCATAGTAAGCTTGTAAAGAAAAAAAAGTATTCCTTGCTTGCTGAGTGATCCACTCATCCAAGGACTTCACTTTTTTAAAAGAACATGGTCTCGTTATCATGGGTGACCTGATATATATATTTTTTTAAAGAAAATCGGTCTATTTTCACGGGCGACCTGCCCACGCAAACTCTAACCTAGTCTATTTTCAGGGGCAACCTGCCCACATACTCACGCTGGTCTATTTTCACGGGCGACCTGCCCTTTTGAGTGGGTTAACCTAAGATCCCATCTGGCGATCTCTTTTAATCCGAAGTAAAGTCGGTGTGTAGCTCGGTTAACCTGAAATCCCATCTGGCAATTCCCTTTAACCAAAGCTAAATTCGGTGTGTGATTGGGCTAACCTGAGATCCCATCTGGCGATCTCCTTTAACCACAACCAATACAAAAATACGTGTGTGGTCTCATTATGACGGTTGACCTACCCAAATTAAAATTATTAGAAAACTCCACGCTTTTCTAAGAAATGGTCTCAATATCGAGTGACCGGCCCATCTTAAAATTCTTAGAAAACTCCACGCTTTTCTAAGAAATGGTCTCAATATCAGGTGGCCGGCCCCTCTTAAAATTCTTAGAAAACTCCACGCTTTCCTAAGAAATGGTCTCAATATCGGGTGACAGGCCCCTCCTAAAATTCTTAGAAAACTCCACGCTTTTCTAAGGAATGGTCTCAATATGGGGTGACCTGCCCACCTTAAACCTTTTTTAGAAAACTCCACGCTTTTCTAAAAAATGGTCTCAAAAACAAGTGAACGGCCCCTCTTAAAATTCTTAGAAAACTCCACGCTTTTCTAAGAAACGGTTTCAATATCAGGTGACCGGCCCCTCTTAAAATTCTTAGAAAACTCCACGCTTTTCTAAGAAATGGTCTCAATATCGGTTGACAGGCCCCTCCTAAAATTCTTAGAAAACTCCACGCTTTTCTAAGGAATGGTCTCAATATGGGGTGACCTGCCCACCTTAAACCATTTTTAGAAAACTCCACGCTTTTCTAAATAATGGTCTCAAAAACAAGTGACCGGCCCCTCTTAAAATTCTTAGAAAACTCCACGCTTTTCTAAGAAACGATTTCAATATCAGGTGACCGGCTCCTCTTAAAATTCTTAGAAAACTCCACTCTTTTCTAAGAAATGGTCTCAATATCGGGCGACTTGCCCATCTTAAACCCTTTTTTAGAAAACTCCATGCTTTTCTAAAAAAAATGGTCTCAAATTCAGGTGACCGGCCCCCTCTTAAAATTCTTAGAAAACTCCACGCTTTTCTAAGAAATAGTCTCAATATCAGGTGACCTGCCCATCTTAAAAAACTTTTAGAAAAATTCAATGCTTTTTCTAAACAATAGTCTTAATATCGGGTGACCTGCCCGTTTTAAGATTTTTAGAAATACTCCATGCTTTTTTTTTCAAAAAATGATCTCAATATTGGGTGACCTACTCGTTTTGAACTTCAAAAGAAATCATCTTACCTCGAGGAATGAAGCAATGCTGGTTCACAATTCCTATCATTTTCCATAGTTTCGTTGACCTGAGATTTTATACCTTAGAAGTTCTCAAAAAACTTGGAAACTTATTTTGTATTTCGTCATGCCGAAACTAAGTCTTCTGCAGCGATTTAGCATTTGCTACTGAAAATGAGTTGTCTACAGCGAATTGTGTTCGTTGCCGAAACTGAGTCTTCTGCAGCGATTTAGCATTCGCTGCCGAATTATGTGTTCTGTAGCGAATTGTGATTCGCTGCCGAAACTGTGTCGTCTGCGGCGAATTAACAATTCGCTGCCAAGTGACATGTTCTGCAGTGAACTACGATTCGCTGCCAAAGTGGAGTTGTTTGCAGTGAATCGCTGCTGAAGTTGAGTTGGCTGCAGTGAAATTGTGATTCGCTGCCGAAACTGAATTGTTTGCTACGAGTTAGCATTTGTTGCCAAAATTGTGGCGCCAGCAGCGAAACAGTTCTCATTGCCGAAGGGGGCAGCCTGCAGCGAACCAGTTCTCGCTGCCGAATTGGGCATCCTACAGCGAATTAGTTCTCGCTGCCGATTTCTACAATAAGCCTCCTAGGCAGAAATGACTTAAATGCTAGAAACAATTTCATGGTATGATGGGGTAAAATATGGAACACTTGAATGTGAACATATGAATTCTTGAAATAAGTGTGGTGATGAATGTGATTCAAAAATACAAATGTACTGATTTGTGACCATTGATGTCTTAGGTGGTGCGGTCGGGATTGGACCGTCGTCAAGACAAGAACAACCTAAAGGTGCAGCAGGTAGGCGACTTGCACCTTCCTTTCTCATACGTTGAATAATGAAATACTTTATCATGAATATTACCATATTGTGTTAGAATAGATATTAGATTGTTGAACGCTTAAATGTTGACAAATGGTTAATTAGCTTTGGCTAATGGCATCCGAACGGATGACCGGGATGAATGATTGATTAGCTTCGGCTAATGGCATCCGAACGGATGACCGGGAATAACGATTGATTAGCTTCGGCTAATGGCATCCCAATGGATGGCCGGGACGAACGAGTGATTAGCTTCGGCTAATGGCATCCGAATGAATGGCCGGGATGAACGATTGATTAGCTTCGGCTAATGGCATCCGAATGGAGGGCCGGGACAAAAGAATGATTAGCTTCGGCTAATGGCATCCGAATGGATGACCGGGATGAATGATTGATTAGCTTTGGCTAATGGCATCCAAAGTGGATGACCAGGGTGAGCGAATTGTTAACCTCAGCAAATGATGCCTTAAGAGGATAGCCGGGTTTAAAATTATGGTTGATTGCAAAAATTGGTGCATCTACATGTACTACATGCTGTTTATACCAAGTACATGAAAAAATTATAAATGTTAAAGCTTCATTTAACTGCCAGATCATTTAGTTACCATTATTATTATTATTATTAAGTAATTGCATTCTCTTAAATGTGTTGTACTGCAGCAGGGACGTCACACCAACGAGATTTCTAGGAAACCCAATACACGGGAATCTACTTTTGCAAGGAATCATGTAGATGCATTCTAAATCACAATGTATTTTGTATGAATCAATGTACTGAATGTATAACTTTTATTAGATCCTTTTGTTTAAATTCGTAATGGCTATTAGTAGGATAGGAATGCAAACTCATGTCTATGTATGTATATTTTTAATATGAACTTCTAATCATGCAACCATAATATTATATGTTTATGTAAGATTCACTTTTAAATGAAATGTTGATTGTATGGATTGTATTTTGATTATGTGAGGGATGAGGTTTGTTGATTACCGGCACCATGTGTATTAGGTATTAAAAAAAAATTACTGTTGTTTTGGGCTTGAAAAGCCGGGTTGTTACAGTTGGTATCAGAGCCCCTGGTTTAGATCCTGAGGATCACTGATAATTGTGTTACTGTGGTGAATTTCAGGATGGTACGCACCCGACAAGGGACACGAACTGAGCCGCCCTCCTTAGAAAGGAGGGGCGGGAACCAAGATGCCCAAGGTTGGCAAGACAAAGATCCCTTGGATGATACGGCATCTCATGCTCCGATAATACCACCTGAAACCTTGTAGGGGGAAGCTGCAGTAGCGGGGGAAGGCGGGAGGGTTAACCAGATAGAGGGAGTACCCCCAGTTGCAGCAGAGCAGCAAGAAAGATCAGAAGCACAACCATCAACTATTCCAACTGGTGTGCCCCCACAATATGTAGACGCGAGACTCCTTGTACAAATAGTTAAAGCAGTGATGGAGGGCACGACTGGTTTGGTGACACAAACAACTCCCACCGCACAGATTCCACAGGCAGCCCCTATGACTATCATGACCACGGATAACATGGTGCCACTGGTGTGACTAGTCAAGAGTATAAGGGAAATGGGCTGTGAACCGTATATGGGGGAACAAGATGCAAAGATAGCTGGAAGATGGATTAGGAAAGTAGAAAAGATCATGATTCAAATAAGCATACCCGAGGGTTTAAGGGTAAGTTGTGCAACCCAATTATTGTCTGATAGGGCCATGACATGGTGGGAAACAGTTCAGCTAAGGCGTGCAACCGAGACACTAACTTGGAGTGATTTCAAGACAGAGTTTGAGAATCAGTTTGAAAGAACAAGAGTTCTTCGCATTAAGATAGGGTGCTATGTTGGTATTGGAGTACAAAAAGAGGTTCCATGATCTCTCATTGTTCGCCCCACACTATGTGTTGATAGAGGAACATATGATTGAGAAATTAAGAGATGGTTTGCGACAGGATTTGAGATAAGGACTGATCGCCTTACAGTTTAAATCTGTGAGAGAGTTGATTGAGGTTGCCCAAGCTCTGGAGGCTTGTATTGGAGAAAGCCAAGGAGGACATCAGGGTATAGGCAAAAGGAGAGATGGGGACTATTTCAGCAGCAGACCACCATTCCCAAAGAAAGGAAAAAGTGGAGTGTTTGAGTAGTACAGGAAAAAGGGGAGTTTGATTTTACCGCCCAACCAATAGTCAAGTGGGAGAGTGATGGTTGGACAGTCGCACTCGAGGGAAAACTCTTCAACTGGGACCGGTGACCGCAAGGGTGTTGACTATCCTTTTTGTATAAAATGTGGACAAAAACACCCTGGGGACTGCTCAATTTCCCCTGGGCGATGCTTTGTGTGCAGAGGTGAAGGTCATAGGTGGAGGAACTCCCAGTATTTGAGTCAAGGGTGTCATTACTGTGGTGGAAGAGGTCATTTCAAGAGGAACTGCCCTAAAAGGAACACTGGACAAGTACAAAGCTATAAGCAGCGTAGTCAGAGCCACCAATAGTCAGTCACCGTGAATAGGCCAGTGAGATCTTCTCAATCAGGAGCAAATTCCAGTCGAGGGAGACCGAGGGCACAAAATGATCGAACCCTGGGGAGGGTCTTCCACCTGACACAGGATGAGGTCAGGGTTGCATCAGATGTGGTGGCAGGTACACTACTATTGAATGATTTTAATGTGCTTGTGTTGTTTGATCCGGGTGCCACCCACTCATTCATTGCTAAGAGAATTGTCACTAAACTGAGAAAGGGAGTAGAAATAGTAGAGAAGGGATTCTTAATTGTAACTCCAATGGGAAACATGTTTGAAACAAATATTGTGTATGTGGATGTGGGGGTTAGTCTATCTGGGTATGAAACAGAAGTAGACTTGATTCCCTTAGAGCTGCATGATTTTGACAAAATCCTAGGCATGAATTGGTTGAGTAAATACAAGGCTCTAATAGATTGTTATGCTAAAACTATTACTTTCCAAACCCCTAAGGGCGAGAGAATGATTTTTGAAGGAGAGAGAATTCTCAAATCGATTGCCTTAATATCGGTGGTAACAGCCCAAAAACTTTTAAGAAAGGGATGTATGGGATACCTCGCATACATCTTAAACTTTGATGATGAAGGTCCACGACTGAAGGATATTCCTGTGGTGAAGGAATTCCCAGATGTGTTTCCCGAAGAACTATCGGGACTACCCACGGAGCGAGAGGTAGAGGTGTCCATAGACACTTTTCCTGGAGTCCCACCCATAGCCCAACAACCGTACTGGATGGCTCCGGCAGAACTGAACGAGTTAAAGACTCAATTACAAGAATTGTTAAACAAAGGGTTCATACGGCCCAGTAATTGACTATCAACAGTTGAACAAAATAACAATAAAAAAAAAAGTATCTGTTACCTCGGATAGATGATTTGTTTGATCAATTGAAGAGAGCAAGGGCATTTTCAAAGATAGATCTGAGATCAGGGTACTATTAGATGAAGATTAAAAAAGCGAATGTAGCAAAGACCGCATTTAGAACTCGTTACGGACACTATGAATTTTTGGTGCTACCGTTCGGGTTGACGAACGCCCCAGCCCTCTTCATGGACTTGATGAATGGGTTTTCCAACCATACCTTGATAAGTTTGTGGTGGTATTCATTGATGATATAGTGGTGTATCAAAGGTTTCTCCCTGATTGCAACCCCTTTGACCCAGCTAACTAGGAAGAATAAAAAATGGGTGTGGTCGGAAGAATGTGAGAAAAGCTTCCAAGAATTGAAGAGGAGGTTCACCACTGCTCCGTGTTAACCCTTCCCTCAGGGACCGAGGGTTTTGTGGTATATAGTGATGCTTCGGGGAAAGGATTGGGGTGTGTTCTGATGCAACATGGGAAGGTGATCGCCTATGTATCAAGACAGTTAAAGACTCATGAGGTGAACTACCTGGTGCACAACCTGGAGTTGGTTGCTGTAGTATTTGCTTTGAGGATATGGAGACACTATTTGTATGGGTCTCGAACCCAAATTTTTACTGATCATAAGAGCCTGAAGTATCTGATGTCGCATAAGGAGTTGAACATGCGACAAAGAAGGTGGATAGAGCTCATTAAGGATTATGACTGCACCATAGAATACCACCCGGGGAAAGCAAATGTGGTGGCAGATGCCCTCAGTAGCAAAAATAAAGCCACCCTGGGAAGGTTAATAGTGGGAAAGGAGCGGCAATTGGCGGAATTGAAAGAGATGGGTGCAGATTTGGACATTAATGCTGGAGGTGGGTTAGTAGCCCAACTATTGGTGTGACCAACATATTGGGAACAGATACTACATGCCCAATTCCATGACAAGGAGAGGTCCAAGATTAGGAAGAATGTGGAGGCTAGGGTAGAAATGAAATTCCGAGTAGCGGATGATGGATCCTTGATGATGGGACAACGGTTGTACGTGCCTAATGACGAAACAGTCAAACAAATGGTTCTACAAGAAGCACATGAGTCCAAGTTCTCCATACATCTTGGCAGCACTAAGATGTATCGAGACCTGAAACACCTCTATTGGTGGCCTAATATGAAAAGGGAAATAGCTGAGTATGTGTCTAAGTGTGGGATATGTCAACAAGTCAAGGTTGAACACCAAAGGCCTGTAGGACCATTACAACTATTACAAATTCCAGAATGGAAGTGGGAGATGATCACCATGGATTTCGTGTCAGGATTTCCCAAAGGGAGGAAAGGAAATGACGCGATATAGGTCATCGTAGATTGGTTGATGAAATCCGCACTATTCTTGCCTATAAAGATGACCGACTTGGTGGACAAGCTTACTAAGATCTACATAAATGAGGTGGTACGGCTTCATGGGATTCCGGTGTCCATTGTATAGGATCGAGATCCCAGGTTCACCTCTCGACTTTGGCCGAGCATACAACATGCCTTGGGGACAAGATTGGACATGAGCACTGCGTTTCACTCTTAAACGGATGGCCAATCAGAAAGAGTCATCCAAGTCTTGGAAGACCTATTACGGGCCTGTGTGCTAGGATTTGGAGGAAACTGGGAGGAACACATGGCATTTGTGTAGTTCACGTATAACAATAGTCACCAAGCCACAATAAGGATGGCCCCATATGAAGCCTTGTATGGTAGGAGGTGCAGAACTCCTTTATGTTGGGAGGAAATTGGGGACCGGAAGTTATATGGCGCGGAGTTGGTCCAAGTCACCACAGAGAAAGTGAGAACTATCAGGGATCGCATCAAAGCCGCACAGGATAGACAGAAGAAGTATGCTGATGTGAGGAGAAGACCTCTCGAGTTCAGTACGGGGGACCAGGTGTTCCTGAAGGTAGCCCTATGGAAGAACATGTTACAGTTTGGATTGAAAGGGAAGTTAACTCCCCGCTTCATCGGACCCTTCAAAATCTTACAGCGAGTAGGACTAGTAGCCTACAAAGTGGACTTGCCCCCCACAGTTAGCCAAGGTTCATGATGTGTTCCATGTCTTCTTGTTAAGGAAGGCTGACGTGGACCCCGCCCGAGTTCTACCCCAAGTTCCAATAGAAGTCAAGGAAGACTTAACACTTGAATTAAGGCCCATAAGGATACTAGATCAGGAAGAGAAGGAGCTAAGAAGCAAAAAGATCCCCATCGTCAAAATCTTATGGCGAAATGCTCAAATAGAAGAGGAAACTTGGGAGAGGGAGGCTGAGATGAGGAAAAAGTACCCCAATTTATTTGAACTACCAGGTATGGAGTACGCAACCTCTTAAATTTCAAGGACAAAATTCATATTAAGGGGGGGAGAATGTAAACACCCAAAAGAATTATATATATATATATATATATATATATATATATATATATATATATATATATATAGAATTGATGACTAAGTTTTCGCTGCCAATTTCTGCATCGGCAGCGAAGCAGTTTTCGCTGCCGATTTCTTGATCGGCAGCGATGCAGTTTTGGCTGTCGATATCTAGATCGGCAGCGACGCAGTTTTCGCTGCCGATTTCTGCATCGGCAGCGACGCAGTTTTTGTTTTAAAAAAATTCAATCAACTTAAGGAGCTAGGAGGGAGGGGTAAAATCGGTTTTAGATAGACCAAAACAAGGATAAAAACACATCTAAACCAACCCCAAACAACCCACCTCATTTGATAGACCTAAGACCTAAGCTAGCTGTGAAGGAAACTGAAATCTACTAGGAGGACATGGAAACATAAAGGAAATGAAGCCAATTTCAGAACATGTAACAAAGAAAAATGAATAAAATGGAAATAACAAATCATGGTAGAGGGCTAGCTTTAACTATGGGGATGGCCAGCATGCGTGTGTGTGTTCTGCTGGGATTTGTTGAAGGATTATGTGCTGAAATTGATGGTTTCAATGTGTGTGTTCTGCTGGAATTTATTGAAAGATCATATGCTGTAATTGATGGTTTTCAATGTGTGTGTTCTACTGGAACCTAGTGACAGTTTATATGTTGGGGTTGATACAACATATGTGGTGTGTGTTCATGCCAAAATATGTGTTGTGCAGTGAAATTGTGATTCGCTGCCGAAACTGCATCGGCTGCAACGAATTAGCATTCGCTGTTGAAACTGAGTCTTCTGCAACGAATAGCATTCACTACCGAATTGTGTGTTGTGCAGCGAAATTGTGATTCGCTGCTGAAACTGCGTCAGCTGCAGCAAATTAGCATTCGCTGCCGAATTGTGTGTTGTGTAGCGAATTGTGATTCGCTGCCGAAACTGTGTCCTCTATAGCGAATTAGCATTCGCTGCCGAAACTGAGTGGTCTGCAGCGAATTTGTGATTTGTTGCCGAATTGTGTGTTCTGCAGTGAATTGTGATTCGCTGCCAAAACTGTGTCGTCTGCAGCGAATTAACAATTCACTGCCGAGTGGCGTGTTCTGGAGCGAACTGCAATTCACTGCCAAAGTGGAGTTGTCTGTAGTGAATCACTGCTGAAGTTGAGTTGGCTGCAGCGAAATTGCGATTTGCTGCCGAAACTAAGTTGTCTGCTACGAGTTAGCATTTGCTGCCAAAATTATAGCGCCAGCAATGAACCAGTTCTCGTTGCCAAATTGGGCAACCTGCAGCGAACCAGTTCTCGCTGCCGAATTGGGCAGCCTACAGCGAACCAGTTCTCGCTGCAGAATTGGCTGCCTGCAGCGAAACAGTTCTCGCTGCCGAATTGGGCAGCCTGCAGCGAACCAGTTCTCTCTGTTGAATTGGGAGCCTGCAGCGAACCAGTTCTCGCTGCCGATTTCTACAATAAGCCTCCTAGGCAGAAATGACTTAAATGCTAGTAACAATTTCATGGTATGATGGTGTAAAATGTGGAACACTTGAATGTGAACATATGAACTCTTGAAATAAGTGTGGTGACAAATGTGATTCAAAAATACAAATGTACTGATTTGTGACTATTGATGTCTTAGGTGGTGCGATCGGGATTGGACCATCGTCAAGACAAGAACAACCCACAGGTGGAGCAGGTAAGTGACTTGCACCTTCCTTTCTCATACGTTGAATACTGAAATACTTTATCATGAATATTACCATATTGTGTTAGAACAGATATTAGATTGTTGAACGCTTAAATGTTGACAAATGGTTCATTAGCTTTGGCTAATGGCATCCAAACGGATGACTGGGACGAACGATTGATTAGCTTCGGCTAATAACATCCGAATGGATGGCCGGGACGAACGAATGATTAGCTTCGGCTAATGGCATCCGAATGGAGGGGCGGGACAAAAGATTGATTAGCTTCGGCTAATGGCATCCAAATGGATGACCGGGATGAATGATTGATTAGCTTTGGCTAATGGCATCCAAAGTGGATGACCGGGGTGAGCGAATGGTTAACCTCAGCAAATGATGCCTTAAGAGGATAGCCGAGTTTAAAATTATGGTTGATTGCAAAAATTGGTGCATCTACATGTACTACATGCTGTTTATACCAAGTACATGAAAAAATTATAAATGTTAATGCTTCATTTAACTGCCAGATCATTTAGTTACCATTATTATTATTATTAAGTAATTGCATTCTCTTAAATGTGTTGTACTGCAGCAGGGACGTCACACCAACGAGATGTCTAGGAAACCCAATACACGGGAATCTACTTTTGCAAGGAATCATGTAGATGCATTCTAAATCACAATGTATTTTGTATGAATCAATGTACTGAATGTATAACTTTTATTAGATCCTTTTGTTTAAATTCGTAATGGCTATTAGTAGGATAGGAATGCAAACTCATGTCTATGTATGTATATTTTTAATATGAACTTCTAATCATGCAACCATAATATTATATGTTTATGTAAGATTCACTTTTAAATGAAATGTTGATCGTATGAATTGTATTTTGATGATGTGAGGGATCAGGTTTGCTGATTACCGGCACCATGTGTGTTAGGTATTAAAAAAAAAATTACTGTTGTTTTGGGCTTGAAAAACCGGGTTGTTACATGTTTGTTCAATAATTTTATTTTGTAAGTTATTTTGTTTATTGAATTGAATATGATGATTATTTTTTTTATTATTTTCAGGAGACCTATAATAATCGGTTGAGGGAGAGATACGGACCGGAATTCGATCTGGATTTGTAGATGGAGGTTGGATCGTCAGGTGGACCCGATAAAAATCGGGTTTACGGGCTCTCCAACACTACGACGGACAATTTGTGGTCAACCCGTAGTGTTTCAACCTTTGGGAGCTCCCAATCAATATCGAGCTCCCAATCTAAGGAGTTCGTGGCCTTGCAGCAACACACGGCTCAGCTCACCGAAAAATACGACCATTTATCAGCGGAGTACGCACAACTTAAAGCGTCTCATGCACAACAAAGAGCAGAGTCTAAACAAATCAAAGCGTCTCAAGCACAACAAAGATCGGAGTCTGAACAACAAAAAGCGACTTATGAACAGCTTCGCGAACTGGTCATGAACATGGCAACACAAAGTGGAACATGTGCGCCTAATCCTTTTTGGCAGTATAACCACCAGCCTCCTCCTCCAGGATCTCCTCCTCCTCCTCCAGCTCCACCTTTATATTAATTTGTAATAAACATTATTTACCTTTAAAACTTCATTTAATATTTTTTTTGAAACACATTCAGTTTGTAATGAATATTATTTATCTTTGATTTTTTTTAATGTTTAATATAAATTTTATTTGCATAATTGGTTTTTATTACCATTAATTTATATAATTTTATATTATATATTCTAAATAATTTTTTAAAAACAAATTTAGAAAAAACTATTATCAAGGGTTTTACTGACGGAATGAATCCGTCGGCATCTGACATTCACCAACGCATTTATAGATGGATATATTCGGTCGGTATTTCATACACTCACCGACAGCTTTACCGATAGATTTAATCCGTCAGCATTTGACAGTAGTTGCCACACTTACCGATGAATTTACAGACGGATATATTCGGTTGGTATTTCAAACACTCACCGACACATTTACCGATGGTAAATAGTCGTCGGTAAATCATGATATCACCAACGGATTAAAAATCCGTAAGTATATTTCAAGCGGGAAACATTTTTTTTTTCATGCAAATTCCATCTGTAAAACCATCGGCAAATGGTTTTTTTGTTTTTCTGACTGATATAGCGATGAAATGGGGAATCACCGATGAAGGGAAAGCCGATGTACTTTATCCGTCGGTGAAGAAGTCGGTAAATAAATCACTGACGAACTTCTAATCACACACCGATGGAATATTTCCGTCGGTAAAATTGTGAAATCTTGTAGTGTATAAGGCAATCCTTGCACCTAGTGGTGATGTACAAGGGTTTGTTATGTCCAGTTCCTTCAGCATCTAACTCGTCAGCTGTAAAGTACATATAATTAGTCGCATGGATCCTCCCTACCAAATGTTCTATGGTTTTCTGTTTAATGTCTTGGGGTACATATGCCTCATTCAATACCTTTTGCAAGGCGTTTTGATGCGGTTCAGAGCCAAGTATCAAAGACATAAGGGAGATTCTAGCTGGGGTTTTCTTTAATTGATCTACTATGCAATATTCACTATGTTTTATCAACTTCAGAAATTCATTTTACTCCTCTTCGGTTACTGGTTTATTAACCTCCAGTTCTTTGCTTAGGTCTATCACCTCCTTACTCTTTGCTTTCCTTAACTCCTTGGATGTGAAGCACCGGCCACTCCAAGTCAACCCACTAACCTCATTTTGGAACTGAGGAAGAGGGGTCTCCACATTGGAGGCATAGCCGTAGTTATAGGGCATTGCACTGTGATTCTTCCTTGTATAGGAAGGTTTAACCAGGATTAACTTTGGCGGCCCATAAGCTGTTGGTTGGACTCTACATACTTCTAACAACTTGTCTTGGCCCTCCATCATTCCTATTTCATCACCGTTCTCCATGGCTTCAATCCTCAATTCTCCCATGGTCATCATTTTCTCAATCTTTTTGCGAAACTCCATGCAATTATTTATATGATGTCCCTCCTCTTCATGGAACTCACAAAAATCACTCCTTTCTATATGAAGTTCATTATTCATTTTTAGGAACCTTGACTGTACCAACATACCATACAACTTCTGTATAGGTACTTTTAACCCTTTTCTTTGATTTCTAACCTCTACCATGCTCACTTAATTATTACTTGCAGCATGATTAGGCAATGGATTTGAATTAACATTGGGCCTGTCTTCGAATGACACCCAACCCATCTTGATAAGCTCTAGCAACTTCTTCTTGAAACCATAACAAGTTTTGATTCCATGTCCCAAGTTACCAGCATGATACTCGCAAGTTAATTCTGGTTTGTACCATGCAGGAAATGGGGGTTGGAACGGTGGAAAGAAGATTGGAGTTATTTGTCCAAGACTCAACAGTTTAGCATACAAGTCTCTTAAGGACATGGGTAGTGGTGGCAACTGTTCCAACGGATATCTTGTATTTGGCCTTTGGTAATTGTCATGGTTGTTTGGTTGGTAATTTATTCGATTGGTTTGAAAAGGTTTGGCAAAGTTTATGTTGGTGGATTGAGGATTGAGCATTGTGGGTTTTGGTAATTTACTTTCTTGCCCTTGTACTCACCTTCCAAGTTGTTAATATCACCTTCTCTTTTCCTTCCCGTAAACCCTTTCTTCTCCAACGGTTCTGTTATACGCCCACCTTTAATCCATTGTTCTATTCTTTCTGCCACACGTACAACATCATAGAAATGTTGAGATGAACCGCTCATTAGATGCTCATAATAAGGTGCCCTGAAGGTATTGGTGAACAGGGTTACCATCTCCGTTTCTATTAAAGATGGTTGGATATGTGTTGCCTTATCTCTCCATCTTTGCGTGTAAGCCCTTACTAACTCATGGCTTCCTTTTTCCATTGACATAAGGCTTGTTCTATCCGGAGCAATTTCCAAATTAAACTTGTACTTCTTAAGAAAAGCCTCAACCAAGTCTTTCCATTTCTTAACTTTAGCATTGTCCAACCTCATGTACCAGCTTAGGGCAAATCCCGCCAGACTATCTTGGAAAAAATAGTTAATAGTTTGTCATCATAAATCACCTTAGCCATTTTATTGCAGTAAGATCGAAGGTGAGTGTTTGGACATTCCAATCCAGTGTATTTGATGAACTCTGGTATCCTAAAGTTCTTTGGTACTATGATGTTCAGTACCAAGCAAACTTCAGCTACTCGCATAGGATCAAACCAATCATTACCCTCAACTACTCTTAATCTTTCTTCTAAAGCAGACAACTTGTTGTAATTCATAAAATCGACGGATCTATTGCCAAAGGGTCCATCTATTGTTAAATCCACAGTGATGGGAGTTTGACTTGGCGGGATAAGAGCGATAGGCACAAAGTGTTGTCCGTCGTTGAATCTGCCCCCAAGTTTTGAGATGTCCCTTGGATATGAGCTGCTGGTGCTCCCATAATTGGTTGGGTAGACGTTCCCTCCCCGTTTTTGGCCTTCAAAAGTTGCTCGAGTAGATTGGTCATGTGAGCAACTTCATTCTTCACGGATTCCAACTTATTCTGATAATATGATTCTATGTGAGCTCTCTCCTCGTTCTCCATTCTTGATCTTAATCGGATGTGATAGACTTTGGAGGGGGGACCTATGTTTCATGATCTGGAATACACATGATAATTTGTAAACAAATGCGTGATGAAAATGCAATGCATATGTGATGGTTTTTTTTTAGAACTGATTCACGACCTTCGTAATCCTTTAGGCAAGATTTCTGAGTCGAACTGATTGTTGTAAAAGAATTTTTGCCAAGTTCTCATCATGATTGGTTACCAAAATCCATTAGAAAGAAAAAAAAAGTCATGACCTTTCTTATAAATAAGGGTAGCTTATACAAAGTAAAAATAGAAAAGGGCCTTATACATCACTACCCTAAAAGGCATTTCCTCCATTAGTTAAGTCCCCAATAAAAGAGATGACAACCCCAATGTACTCTCGATACTTTGTAACATCATTTCCAACTTGGGTGGCTTGTTGATGCAGCCTTTCCGTATAGCAAGTTACTTGCTCAACCTGTTTTGTCATACTTCTTATCTTATCATGGAACAAGGTGTTATCAGTGATTATCACTTCATTGCTGTTCCCTAAGGCTTCATTACTTCTTTCCAATATTCAGACCATTGCCTCCAACCGTGCCACCTTATCTGTTGCCCTTTGTAATTCTTCTCTCTCGATATCTAGCTCGGCTATTTTGGAGTTAATCTGAATTGCAAAGCTGTCAATATAATCTTGACATTCCTGACGTTCTTGTTTAATCTCATTCAAACCTTCTTCCATTTTGAATTAATGGCTCCTCAACTCCCTCAACTCCTCTTCTCGTATTTTAAGCTCGGATTGCAAAGCTATTCTTCGTCCTTTCAAAGTCTCAGCTCTCTTCTGATAATCTCTCATTTCAGACTCAGCAGCTTTCCTTGCACTTCTTTCTTCCTCAATTTGTACTATATATTGAACCCTGATCTTTCTTTCTTCTTCTATGTCGATCTCAACTAGCCGATTCTTTTCCTTTTCCTCTTCCAACTTATTTGTAAGACCATTTCTTTCTTTCTTCAAGGAATCTGTCGTCTCTTTATCAACATTCATCTTGCCTTTTGCTGATCTTTTGATCTTGGCCAATTCTTTCTCAATGAGCCCATTCTTGTTAGCCAATTCACCACATTCGTTTATTCAATTCCTTAACTCATTCTGGACCTCTTTTGTTATTTTCTCAGCTACCTCGACCCTTTTCTGCCATTCTTTCAACTGCTTATCTTTGTTTTCCAACTGTTGGTTCAAGTAATTTCTCATCGTATTTTCTTCATCCAATTGCCTTTCCAGGAGTTGTTGTTGCCTTTTGCTTTTGCTTAGATCAATTATACATCTTTCGAGCTGCTCTCTTAACTCTTCCTCGTCACTTCATTGCTGTTCCCTAAGGCTTCATTACTTCTTTCCAATATTCAGACCATTGCCTCCAACCGTGCCACCTTATCTGTTGCCCTTTGTAGCTCTTCTCTCTCGATATCTAGCTCGACTATTTTGGAGTTAATCTAAACTGCAAAGCTGTCAATATAATCTTGACATTCCTGACGTTGTTTAATCTCATTCAAACCTTCTTCCATTTTGAATTAATGGCTCCTCAACTCCCTCAACTCCTCTTCTCGTATTTTAAGCTCGGATTGCAAAGCTATTCTTCGTCCTTTCAAAGTCTCAGCTCTCTTCTGATAATCTCTCATTTCAGACTCAGCAGCTTTCCTTGCACTTCTTTCTTCCTCAATTTGTACTATATATTGAACCCTGATCTTTCTTTCTTCTTCTATGTCGATCTCAACTAGCCGATTCTTTTCCTTTTCCTCTTCCAACTTATTTGTAAGACCATTTCTTTCTTTCTTCAAGGAATCTGTCGTCTCTTTATCAACATTCATCTTGCCTTTTGCTGATCTTTTGATCTTGGCCAATTCTTTCTCAATGAGCCCATTCTTGTTAGCCAATTCACCACATTCGTTTATTCAATTCCTTAACTCATTCTGGACCTCTTTTGTTATTTTCTCAGCTACCTCGACCCTTTTCTGCCATTCTTTCAACTGCTTATCTTTGTTTTCCAACTGTTGGTTCAAGTAATTTCTCATCGTATTTTCTTCATCCAATTGCCTTTCCAGGAGTTGTTGTTGCCTTTTGCTTTTGCTTAGATCAATTATACATCTTTCGAGCTGCTCTCTTAACTCTTCCTCGTCATCAATCCTTTTCCTTTCTTGTTGCATTGTTGCTGACTTTGGTGTTACAACCTCAGAAAGCTCTTGATTTCTCCAACTTGTATAATTTTGGCTGTATGACGATTCAAACCTGCTTCCTTCTTCCTTTTTTACCAATAGGGGCCTTTCCCAGTCTTGTTGGATGAGCTCTATCTCTTCAAGGAATGGTTGATGCTTGAATAAACCTGTGAAATCTGCTAAACCTAGAGTCCTTGATACATACTGCATTCCACCCAATTGCCTTGCTACAAGTGCAGGTGCATAATTGATGTATCCGGTTACGCCAATCAAGGGGACCCATGTCTTGCTTCCACAACTCGTTGTGCATATGGGGTCATTCATCCATGGTGCTTTCCATTTGAAGTTGCTTTGAGGTAGTGCAGCATACTTGTCTATCCAAGCCGTCTCGTCCCAGTTCTTCCAAGTTTTCTCTATGGTAACCTTTAATGGTCGGAGCTCAAACCACCAAAAGTTGTTGAAGATGTCCCTTGGTATTTCAATATGACTAATGATCCATAAATACAACATAGGGCTGCAACATCTCATGGCTCCTTTTCCATGCATTCTGCAATGGTTAAGTGACAACATGGTTTCGGCTAAAATTGCTGAAGAAGGATTGATTCGATCATACTCATATTCTACAAAGACATTTACGGCTTCCAAACTGATGACTCCAATTTTGAATGGAAATAATACTAGTCCAAGGATGGCGAAGGCCACTAACCTGTATTGTTCATCCCCCAACTTGCCTTCCTCAGCATTCTTCTTCATTCTGGCTTCAATGACCTTCCATTTAAAACCTTCATCAGCTACTCTTTATTGACTGATTTTTCCCAGGCCTAACAAATTGACTACCTCTGAAGTTGTGTCTTCAAATTTTCATCTGAGGTAGATTTTTTGGTTGTTATTTGGAAAATCTAAAACCCTTTCATATTCCTCCATGGTAGTGTCATATCAATGTTTCCAAAATTCAAACATCGATAACTAGGATCCTAAAAGTTCAAGAGGGCTTTGATTGCTGTCACTTGTATGGGTAGCCTTATTAGTTGTGCTATTCCCCCATATCGCTGTTCAAAAAGAGTTTCGTCTACATATCCCATTATAGACAACAATTTCCCTAAGTCATTTACCATGTGATTTTATCTTGGTAATGCATGGCAACCTACTAGCATCGATTCTTGGACATTTTCCTTCAGCTATCTGGTTCAACTCAGATTCTTGCCCAAACTCTTGGAAAGATAGGTACTTAGTCATGATTTCAATTCAGAACCTGGAGTGATAAATTTAACATGATTAATTTGATGCAAATGAAAGTATATATCTTGTGAAACAAAGGGTAGGTTGACTATCTAAGTCTCAAAAAGGGTCTCATATCTGTCCAGTGACGGTCTTCATAAAGACAGTGTGGGGGCATTGCAAGGAACAATTAAGGCACATATGCCCACCATTACCAAGCAGGCACTCAGATATGAGTTGGGTGTTTCACGCATCTAAACCCCGACCAATAGTCATAGGGCAAATCGCTAATTCTCCTCTTAACTTAATAAGATTGTGTGTGCTTCCCAAAAATTAAAGTATGTGATGCGTGAGGCAATTCTATACAATGCATGAACATATATATACAGAAATTAGAGTATGTAAAAATAAATAAAATAAGCTTCTTAATAAAAAACACGCAAACCAAACAAAACATAATTATTAGACAAAAACAAAGCTTAGTCCACAAGGTCCCCAGCGGAGTCGTCATTCTGTTGCACATCACCCGCACGGTGTCGGTTAGGCAATTTTTCATTGCTTGATTGATTGATTTTGTTGCTACCCAATTTTTGACCTATGTTTTGATAAATTTTCAGAAAAATCCAAAAATAGCGAAAAACAACGTAAATCCAAAAAATATTTATATATATATATATTTGCATCGTTTTTAGCATTTTTAGCATCGTTTCAAAAGAATTTAAATTTTCAAAGGTTTTTGGAACGCGTTCGACTTTTAACGTGTTATTTTTAAAATCACCGATTTTCCTCATTCAAGTCGATGTTGATAAGAAAAATCCAAAAAAATAAGAAAAATCAAATTTACAAAAAATAAAAGAAGTTGAGGCACCAAGTTTGAAAACCTAGCAATATTTTTACCTATAAATACTAGTCTCCACAACACACACAAAGGGAGGCAATTTTGCAATTGAGGGGGAGAAACCTACCACACAAAAAACCCAAAAATTTTCCCTAACCCTATCTTTTGTATAGGGAAGCCGTCGCCCCCCTCTATTTTGGCTGAAAATCAGAGAGCCCTTCCCCGGACAAGCCTCCCTTTTCCCTTCTTCAAGCCGCAGCCCCATCTCCAACCTTGGCTCCTGATTCCTTCTTCCATAGCCATCCCCACCTTCACCACAGCAGCCAACCACTTCCCTCTTTCGGCTGCACATAGACCAGCCTCTCCCTCAATAGTAATGGCCAGAACAATGGCCCGAAACCAGCCTCATCCGCTTCCATTGTGACCCGACACCGCCAGATCTACCCGACTTCTTCATCCCGCAGTGATGGCCCACTCCCCGTGCAACAATGCCTTCTTCCTCCAGCAGCAAGCCCCAACCGCCGCGACAACCAACAAGAGTGAAGATCATCAATGTCGCTGCCGCTTCCTCTACAATCGCCGGACCTGCCACCCGAAGCAGAGGAGAAGAAGACGAAACCCATAACAAACCGACCCGCCGTGAAGTAGATCCGAAGAAGGAGAAGGTTGTAAACAGATCCGTGAACAAGAAAGAAAAAACTAAAATCAATTGCTTGCTGCGTTTTTGGTTGTTTTGCAGGTCACCGCCGACATAGGGAGACAAAGAAGAGGAAGACATTCGCGATCCACTAGTTTTGGTGCCTTCATCGGTGGCGGTGCGTGAACTCACGCGCAACCAGTGGTGGTGACTTGTGAAGAGGACACGCCACCACTGTTCAGAAACCTTCGTCAACACTGCATGCAGTTCCAGAAAGCTTACCACCACTGTTAGGGATTTTTAGGGAGTTTATTTTGTAATTTTTGAATTGTTTAATATTTTTGAATTGTTTAATGTATTGTTTTGATTTATTTTGAATTTTGGTGATTTGCAACAGGTTAATAGTGTGTATGTTAAAAAAAAAGAAAAAAAGAAAAAATATAGTACAAGTGAATGTGTGTTTGTATTTGTTTTATAAATGTTTTTATTTATTTCTTTTTATTTGTTTATAAAATTGCAAAGAATAAAGAAGAATTTAATATCTTGATTTGATCACGATCAAGAATTATGAACTTACACGTAAGTCGTATTTCTAATATTCGATGAAAAGACAATTTTTAAAAATTATTTAACACATCAAATCACAAAGCAGCTTACCTTAGGTAGGGTGTGTTAGGGGTGCTAATACCTTCCCTAACCACAACCAATCCCTTACCCGTGAATCTCTGACAAGACCAGTGCACTCGGGTTTCCTAGTAGCCCTCAATTAAATACTAGGTGGCGACTCCCAACAAAATCAATCAATCAAGCAAAGAAAAATCGTCAAACTGATGCCGCGCGGATGACCTGCGATAAAATGGTGACTCCCAATGAAATCAATCAATCAAGCAATGAAAAATTGCCAAACCGACGCCGCGCGGATGACGTGCGACAGGGATGAGAAAGCATAGATAAAGAAGTATGTTGCACTACCACAAAGCAACTTCAAATGGAAAGCACCGTGGATGAACAACACAGTCTGCACAATGAGTTGTGGAAGTAAGGTATGGGTTCCCCTGATTGGTGTAACTAGATACATCAGTTATGCCCCAGCACTAGTAACAAGACAGTTGGGTGGAATGCAGTACACACCAATAACTTTGGGTTTAGCAGATTTTATAGGTTTATTCAAATATCAACCATACCTCAAAGAAATAGGACTCATTCGACAAGACTAGGAAAGGCCCTTATTGGTGAAAAGGGAAGAAGGCAGCAGGTTTGAATAATATGTCAGTCAGAATTATGCAGTCTGGAGAAATGGAAACCTTTATGGGGTAATACAGTCTTCAACACCTAAACATCCTGAGTCAACAATAGAGCAACCAAAAAGAAAAAGGATTGATAATGAGGAAGAGCTAAGAAGACAGTTGGAAAGATCCGGCGCAGATCTCAGCAAAAGCAAAAGGCAACATCAAATCCTGGAAAAACAATTGGAAGAAGAAAATACGATGAGGAATTGCTTAAACCAATAATTGGAAGATAATGAGGAGCAATTAACATCTTTCAAACAATGGCAAAAAAGGATAGAGATAGCTGAAGCAATAGCCAAAGGGATCCAGGATGAGTTGAAGGATCGCATAACTAAAAATGATAAACTGGTTCACAAAAATGGGCTCACAGAAAAAGAGTTAGCCAAGATCAAGAAATCAGCGAAAGACAAGATAAATGTGCATAAAGAGATATTGGATTCCTTGAAGAGAGAAAGGAGCATTTTTATAAGAAAGATGGAAACTGAGAAAGAAAAGAATCGGCCAGCCCACCTTGATATAGAAGAAGAAAGAAGAACGTGTGCCCAATATATGGTATAGTTAGAGGAGGAGAGAAGTATGAGAAAGGCTGTCGAGGCTGACATGAGAGATTACCAGAAAAAGGCTGAGTATTCAAAAGAACAGTTAATGATTCTATAATCCGAGCTGGAGATACAAGAAGAGGGATTAAGAAGTCATTACGGCGCGATAAAGGAAGAGTTACATGAGTTGAAGCAAGAGCGCCAAGAATGTTAATAATATATTGATAGCTTTGCAGTTTAAATGAACTCCAAAATAGCCGAGCTAGACATCGAGAGAGAATAACTACAACGAGCTATGGCTAAGTTAGTACTGTTAGAGACAATGGTCCAAGCATTGGAAAGAAGTAATGAAGCCGTAGGAGCCAGCAATGAAGTGATAATCACAAATAAAACCTTGTTGCATGACAAACTAAGAGATATGACAAAACAGGTCGAGCAAGTGGACCGTTATGCTGAGAGGATGCAACAACAAGCCACCCAAGTTGGAAATAGTGCTACAATGTATTGAGAATACCCGGGGGCTCTCACTTATTTCCAATGTATTAGGGAATAAAGGAAATGCCTTTTAGAGTAGCCATGTATTAGGGCTGTTGTTATTTTGTAAACTTTTTGTACAAGCTCCGGTTAGTTATAAAAAGGTCATAACCTATCTTTCTTTCTAAATGAGTTCTGGTAGTCAAATCTGATGAAGAACTTGGCAAATACTCTTTTACAACAATCAGTTCAGCTTAGAAATCTTGCTTAAAGGATTATGAAAGTCATGAATCAGTTCTAAAAAAGAAAAAAAAACACACGCATCACATATGCATCTTATTTTCCTCATACATCTGTTTATAATATGTCATTTGTAACCGCCAGTGAAACATAAGTCCCCCACCCAAGGTCCATCACACCAAACTCAATCAGTGAAGAACGAAGAATGGAACACGAAGAAAGGGCTCTCCTAGAATCCCGCTACTAGAGCGAACTACAATCAGTGAAAAATGAAGTGTCACAGATGACTAATCTGCTTGAACAACTATTAAAAACAAAAAAGTAGGGAGGGAACATCTGCCCAACCATTTACAAGTTCACCTGCATCTCACATTCCCATAGCATCTCATATATCTGGGGCAGATTCAGTAGCAGAATAGCATTCTGTGCCAGCCATCCCTATCCGGTTAGCTCACACGCCACCTACCATGGATTTAACGGTGGATAGGCCTTCTGAAAGTAGGTCCAACTGTTTCATAAGCCAGGAAAAGATATCTGCATTAGAAGAACGATGGAGAGCAGTGGAAGGAAATGATTGGTTTGACCCAATACGAGCAGCTGAGGTGTGTTTGGTACCAAACATCATGGTACCAAAAGATGTCAGGGTCCCAGAATTCACCAAATATACAGGCTTGGAGTGGCCAAACACAAATCTTCGTTCTTACTGCAACAAGATGGCTGAAGTAATCCATGATGATAAAATGCCGATCTATTTTTTTCCAGATAGTCTATCAGGCTCTACTTTAAGCTGGTATATATGGTTGGAAACTGTTAAAATCAAGAAATGGAAAGATTTGGTAGAAGCTTTCCTCAAACAGTACAAATTCAACTTGGAAATAGCTCCAGATCGAACAAGCCTGATGTCAATGGAAAAAAGAAGCCAGGAGTCAATCAGGGTGTATGCACAGAGTACACTTTAGTTTGATTTGAAATTTGCCAAATATGGTAGCAAGTTTATGAATTTTTTTCTATGTTGGTTGATGCATGTTTCTGGGTTTCTGAGTTTTGTTTGGTTCTTGTCAAAGGTTTAGGAAGACATTTTGAATATAAATTGCATGAATATATAGGTTGTTTTAAGTTGATAGCTTTGAAGCTTGGAATCTTTTGCATGATTTTGATGATTTGTTGTTTTTATTAGTTCTTTTTTATTCAAGTATATTTGGTTATGATAATATGCATTGTTCACATTGTATGTTTGGTTTTTTAGGCAATCTTAGTTCATGTTCTTCATGTTTATTGGAAGAACATTGTCTTGAGTGCTAGTCTTAAGTCTCATTTTGATTCAATTTTGGTTTCTGCAAGTTCGTGTCATTATTAATAAATAATCTAGGGTTTTTATGAATCAATAACATGTTTTTGCAGGTTTTAATCTTAAGGTGTCAATTTTGAACCGAAACTCATTTTTGACAAAAAACATTGTGATTTTTGATTAATAATTGAAGCAAAATAACACTTAATTCTTCATCTATGCTTAATTACGAATAAAACCTTACATTTTATTGCTTGAAATTTGGTTTAGTTTGATGTTCAAATTGTTGGGTTTAAGTTTGAGTATCTTCGTGTTCTTCATTGGTTTCGGATTGTTTCAATCAAGTCCCTAATTGGACATCAAACTTCAATAAATATGCAATTAAGACCCTAATTTGATTAAATCAACTCTTAAAAATTCTAATTTGACCCTAGAACTTTAAGTTCTTCCAATAAAAGCCTACATTGACTTTTAAATCAATTTTTCTTGCAATCAACCCGCTATAACTTCAACTAAACCTTAGATAAAATTTAATTGAGTCCATAAACATCTGATTTTGAATATATATTTTTTTTTCAAATTGAATTTTCTTTGTCAACAAGGCTCTCATCAGTCAACGATATACTGTCAAATTTTAATCTTTGCATTTTTTAACCTCCTCAACCAACACTACAAGATTTAATATGTGAAAGACACATATTCCGTTGGTAATTAATTTACCGACGACATCACCGACGGAAATGCTCCGTCGGTGAATCCTTCATCGGTAATTTTTTATCCGTCGGTAAATCCATCGGAAATAAAAAAAATAAAATTACCTGCTTCATTTCGTTGGTATATCCCTCGGTAATAATATTTTTTATTACCGACAGAATTACCGATAGAAATTCCATCGGTAATTTCCTCGGTAATTATTTAAAAAAATTCATTTTATAAAATTATAAAATAATTAAATTAACATAAATCAACACTGTATAATATATACTCAAAATTCTTGAAAAACAAAAAAGAAAATCAACTCAAACAAATTTGCAACAAATAAATAAAATGAAAAAATAAATTCAACTAAAAAAATTCATATGAAAAAAATAAAGTTGCAATTGCTAAAAATTTAAAAATCCTATAAATAAATCAACTAAAAATTAATCTCATATGAAAAAACAAATCTCACAACAACATTTATACAATTATTAAGAACAAAAACAATTAAAAATAAAA
>Ga0325403_1000741_pt1 | contig 24675 bp, 16 predicted proteins | sample PopdelMetagenome_19_FD_205665 | JGI IMG/M metagenome (GOLD analysis project Ga0325403, IMG submission 205665) | Populus deltoides microbial communities from Bellville, Georgia, United States - Xylem-PdKOR-R4 | ecosystem: Host-associated > Plants > Phyllosphere > Stem > Wood/Secondary xylem... | reverse complement strand
TGATTGGCTGCACTCCACAATCCAAAGCCGACGACTTGGAGTGTGGAATATGAAAGTCTTTCTGGCCTGTACCGGCTCCATCTTACCGGCGACGCTAATTCAAGTGGGGCCTGACCCTCCCTTCCTCTCTCTCTCCATGATTTCTTCATCTGCATGTGAATAATTGGACCAAGGAAATTTCAATTCTAGTTAGTTGGTGACCATACCTGACAGCACCATCTTCGACAACGAAATGAAGAACAAGTTAAAAACCTTGCATCTTAAGATCTATGCCTATCAAGTATTAACTAATATTTTAAAAGACATGGGAAAGGACTGTTACTGTTTTCATGCCACATATTTTTTTTCTATATATATATTTTATTATTTTTATTATTTTTTCTTTTTTTCCTCATATTTTTTTTTTCTTTTTTTATGCTTTACATGTTTTTTTTTCAAAATTGCTTTTTTTTTGTGTTTTTTTTTCAAAATTATCATTATCGATTATTTTTTTAATATTAAACTGGTTGAAAATTTAGTTCTGTAGTTTTTTTCTTTAAAACATTATGGATAACTACAATGTTTCCATACATGCTTTTTTTATAAATTTTTTTTCAAAATTTCAAAATGGTATTTGTCGATTTTGCTTTATAGTTTTTTTCTTTAAAACATCGTGGATTGTTACAATATTTTTCCACATGGTTTTTTTTCTACAATGTTTCTTCACATGTTTTTTTTTTTAAATTATCTCTGTCAATTTTTTTTTTAATCTTGAGTTGATTGAGAATTCAGCTTTAACTATCCCCACATGTTTTTTTCTGTTTTTTTTCCCTTTTTTTTTCATTTTTTTGTGTTTGTTTTAGAATTATTTTTGTTGATTTTATTTTTTTAATATGAAATTGGTTGAAAATTTAGCTTTGTAGTTTTTTTTTAAAAACACAGTAGATTGCTACAGTGTTTCTCCACATGGTTTTTTTTCTTTTTTTTTATGATTTTTTTTTCAGAATGTCTTTATCGATTTTATTTTTTTCATATTGAACTGATTGAGAATTTAGCTTCGTAGTTTTTTTCTTTAAAATGTTCCCCTATAAATTTTTTTTGTTATGATGTTTTTCAAAATTGTCTTTGTCAATTTTATTTTTTTAATATTGAGCTGGTTGAGAATTACAATTATATATTTTCTTATGAAGCACTCTAAATTGCTACAATGTTTCCCTGAATGATTTTTTTTCCTTTTATTTGTTTTGTTATGATTTTTTTAAAAAATTTCTTTGTTCATTTTATCTTTTAAATATTAATCTGGTTACGAATTTAGCTTTGTAGTTTTTTCTTTGAAAACATTGTGAATTGCAATAGTTTTTCTCCATACAATTTATTTATTTATTTTTTCCACAAACTCACGATAATGCACAGGCATGTCATAAGCCCACAGCATCGCGCGGGCATGATATCCAGTGACAATATAAATTTTGTTTGATTTTCACTGTAACAAGAATTTCATGCCATCAAAATATATATATTAGTTTTTATGTTATTTTGATATGTTTTTAAATAAAAAATAATTAAAAAAACAACTATTATTATACTCTTAAACAACGATTTTTAATATAACAAGGATTTCATGCTATCCAAACATATATCAGTCACTTATGTTATTTTAATGTATTTGTAAATAAAAAATAATTATTATCACACTCGCAAATATCATCTGAATTGTTGTTGGGTTTTTTTTCCCCTTAAATGTTGTTTAAAAAGAAATTTAGTGTCTTTTCAGAAAATGGCCATGTACAAAGAGTGTGTTTGGCAGTGTGGTTGCGGGTGCTTTTCAAATAGCTTTTCGTGCCGAAATACATGTTAATGATGTTTTTTTATTTTTTAAAAATTATTTTTGACATCAGCACATCAAAAAGATCTAAAAAGTACAAACCGCACTCAATTTTAATAAAAAAAAAAATTTAAATTTGCACAAAACACAAGTACAAACGCAGTACCAAACGTTCTCAAAGAATACACATTCAATCTAAATCTAAGTCTGAATCAAGCTAGTAGCATCTTAGAATATTGCTAAAGGGTGGCGGTGTGCATCGTGAAATGCACGATATTGGTGGTTGTAATCACACAAACTTTACGTATTTGATAAGTCTTTATGTTTATTTTTATTGTTTATGATATTATATTTTTTTCTATAAACAAATAATAATAATAATAATAATTAGATAATATTCATATAATCACAGTAAATAATATATGTATTAAATTCAATGTTTCAGGAGAAAAAACTTTGATAAATTACTTCTTTATTAATTAATAAAATCTTTATCGTCCAAAATATTAATTTAGAGAGTTTTTAATATAGTTAGAAATCCCTTCTCACTTAGTGGTACAGTAAACATGATATTTTAAAAAAATTATTACTATTTATATTTTTTGTATTATATTTTTAACTATATTTGGAAGGTTTTAAAATTATGTTTGTCTTAAAAAATATTAAATTAATATTTTTTTTAATAATTTTAATGTACCAATGTCATAAATAAAAAAATTTAAAAAATTATTTAAATATAATTTTTTTTAAAAAAAAAAACACCCTGTACCAACCAAATGAAACATTTCATTCCTACAGAGTACAGACCACTTCGTCAAACACTACCCCTTAAAAGAGGAATCATCTTCTATAGTGGAAAAACTGGTACCCCAGCGAAGCCCACAAACATGATTTTTTTTGTGGTCCATCCAATAATCATAAAACTGCTGGGTAGAGAGGAGAAGGCACCAAGAACTAAAAATAAGAAAGGGGTTGAGTAAAAAATGGAGTTGGAAGACTTTTCAAGGGTAAAAGGTGACCTGTTTTGTAGGACGTTGTCCTCTTAAGTACTATACTAGAAATTTATTCATTTCTTTGCAGTACAAGCTTCTACCACACCATCTGTGTCCTACATAACCTTGTACTATTTTACTTATCATTTCCTCGATAAATCCTAATCCTTGTTTAGTCTAGGCTACGTTTTAGAGCTATCCATTATTTCTTGCCCCATGTCTCGCTCTCTCCTCTTCCTCTCTCTCTTCCTCTCTCTCCTCCTTCTAACAGCCGGGCACAGTGGCCACAACGACGATGACGAAGCCGACGCCGACGGTGACGCGACAAAAATTAATCTCCGTTCGAAATCCTTAATCCTGGTTAAGATATGGTGCTTGATATTGATCTTTGTTGGCACTTTCATTGGTGGGGTGTCCCCCTACTTTTTGAAGTGGAACGAGGGGTTCTTGGTGTTAGGGACTCAGTTTGCTAGCGGTGTGTTTCTGGGGACTGCTTTGATGCACTTCTTGAGCGATGCAAATGAGACCTTTGAGGATTTGACAGAAAAGAAGTACCCTTTTGCTTTCATGTTGGCCTGTGCTGGCTATTTGTTGACGATGCTTGCGGATTCTATCATTTCTTATGTTTATAGCAAGGATGTGGTCAGCCCGGCTAATGGTGGCGATGTAGAGCTTCAAGGTATGTAAAATCCCTACAATATCTGCTTCTTTAATATTTTTTATATTCATCTACTCCGTGTTTTGTTGAGAAAAATATTTTAGTCTAATTTCTTGACATGTTCGTGTGAAGACTGTCCACTGAAATCAATTCCTTTGTGTGTTTTTTTTTTTTAAATTGCTATCATGCCTAGCTGGTAAATAAAGAATGAAATTGAAAAATAATAATTAGAATTAGGGTTTTGTACTTTAGGCGTTGATTTGCATTTTGAAAGATTAAAGTGCACAGAGTTTGTGCTTATGATGATGTAAAGCCATGGTTGATGTATTTTGGTTTTCTTTGCAATGATGGTGGTGGAAAGTGATGAATTTTCTTCTACCTTCCTCTGTTGGTGGAACTTTGATCAAACACTTTGTATTAAAAAAGTACTTAATGTCGGTTGACGCGCCACTAATCTAGAATACTTTTTATTGCTGAAAGGAAAATAAAAAAGAAAACAATGATCCAATGACCATATATCCCCCAACATGTCCAAAATCTGGTGATGCGAACTTTGTTTCTTGGCTACGTTCTTAGAGAATGGAGAGTGATGCATTCGTTTCCTTCTCCTTCCTTTTGTTATTGCAGGGGGTGTTCTGCAGGGAAAAAGAAGCCACACCAGCAGTTCCCATTCACATTTTCAGGTGGAAATTATACATGTTATATTTACAGCTTTAGTCGATGCTAACAATTTTCTGTGTTTAATTATGCACAAACTCCTTTATTGGAATAATTACTTTTACTAATATTTTTCGTGATGGAATTGTGCCTTGAAAGATGCACAATGGTACAGATGCTGCCTCTGCAAAATCCACTCTCTCAACTGCCAGTTCATTTGGGGACAGCATTTTGTTAATATTTGCGTTGTGTTTCCACTCTGTCTTCGAGGGCATTGCAATAGGAGTTGCAGAGACAAAAGCCGATGCCTGGAAAGCTTTATGGACTATCACTCTGCATAAGATATTTGCAGCAATTGCAATGGGTATAGCTCTCCTTCGAATGATCCCAGATCGCCCCTTTGTATCATGCGTGGCCTATGCTTTCGCATTTGCCATTTCAAGTCCTGTTGGCGTGGCCATTGGGATTATAATAGATGCCACAACTCAGGGTCCTGTGGCAGACTGGATCTTTGCCATATCAATGGGACTGGCATGTGGTGTGTTCGTCTACGTATCAATTAACCATCTTTCAACCAAGGGTTACCTTCCCCAGAAATCAGTTTTAGTTGATACGCCGCTTTACAAGTTCTTGGCCGTATCGTTGGGTATCGGGGTAATTGCTGTTGTGATGATATGGGACTGAAAACAAAGGAGGGTAGATGTCTGCTGTTGTCCTGTTGGAAGTCTGCTGTTTTTTGCTCCACATTAGTGCAGAGCATGGGTGGTTGTAGAATACAAGCTCTGTCACAAGCTATTACTAGGAAAAACTATGTTTTGCCAGATTGGCAGGACACAATCTATAGGTACAAGCATCATTAAAGATTTTTGATGGTGTGGATCTACCCTTCAATGTATAATGATACAGGATTCATAATCCAATAAAGGGATTGAAAGGGTCAATATTATAGTGGAACTTGAGTACAGCATGCATTATTTAACACAAAAGTAGAGACAAAAATGCAAACTCTAAACGTCTCAAGAACAGTACCAACCATTTGAAATCTATTAGCGTAAAAAGAAAAATAACATCGGCCTCATTGGGTGTCATACAAGTATAATAATCAGATAGTAATCAGATAGAGAGAAAGAAAAGTTAAAAACTAGTCAAATTTAAAGCAGGGGGAATAAATGCATCATGATAATTTATCCCCAGCGCTCTAAAGATCAGTGTGAAGAACTTTTTCCAGGCAAATAGAAACAATGACCGGACCAGCCAAATCCCCAAGAGCACAACCTGCATGCAAACTTTGTGAATTAGATCATAGGAATCATTTGATGCTATGTCATGGTACCCAGAAAGTAAAATGGATTGAGCAAGCTTGCTTACCAATCCACTGACCCCTTGAAGGACGAAAAAGAGTGGCACCAACCCCAGCACCAATGGAAGCAAAAACTAGTGATGCACCGCACCTGATAGTGACTCCAGTAACCTTCTTCCCAAGAATTTTAACTTGTTCAGATTTGTCAACATCATTGCTTTCTTCTTCAGGCTTTGTTAAATGAGAGAAGAATCGGTAAATTTCAATACCAACTTGGACAAGCCATGATGCTGCAACCCCTAAAAAGTGTCCTGCTTACACATAGAGAAGGGAAGCAAGAAAATTATAAAAAGAAATGAAAACGAAAAGGAGGTCAGGTTGAAAGTGTAAATGTTTGCATAATGAATCTAACCTCTGAAAGTTGATCTGCAAACTCTGAAGAAGTAAACCATAGTGGGCATTCCTCTTTCAGCCTTGCGGATGGCTGATTTAGGAACATCTAAAATGTTGATAAACTCCATCAGTTGTTCAGAATATATAATAATAAGCATGGTAGCTAGGGAAGGGGAAGTTAAAATTACTATTCTCATATTCTTCATAAAGAAACCAGAAGCATCTCACTTCTTCAGTCGGTACTTAATTTCAGTAGCTTTACATTTGTTAGGTGAATGGGAAGAATATCACATTAGTCACATCATGGAGAGAAGATACCTTTCAAAAGTTTCCATGCCATCCGCTGTGAAATGTGATGGACAGCAAGTCTTTCTAAAATGCGTCTTGTAGTTACAACAGTAGTCTGAGATCACAGACAAATAATAATAATAATAATTAGTATAAACCTAGTCTTTGAACACTTTGAAAACGATAAGACAAGCAACTAAAACAGCTGAACTTCTACAGTCCATTCACATATCAGTCCGAGGCAAAATATGTTTCAAAGCTAGTTTTTTTTGGTTGTTCCTTGGGAGGTCTAGTTTCGACAGTGTAAGAGTATGCATGGGCAATGGATGGCAATGCCTGGTGTCGCTCCACCCAATCCGTTGTGCAAGGCATATTGACATTGCTGTCAAAGACTCTATACATTATTTTCTAAAGGCAGCTACCAAATAATATTTGTATAGCATTATCAATATGATAGACTATATGTTAAAGGGGAGTATAGTGAAAAAAACATGATAATTATAAGGAAATAACTTAGATCCCTCCAGAGCACCAGTCTTGTTAAATCTAGTAATGCAGGCTTACTGAAGAATGATAACTGGGCGAAAAAATTAAGCCAGGAACGAAAACAACTAAAATCCACAATCCCTTCGTTTACTTGCAAGAGCAGTAAACAACTCAAATATTGAAGAAGCACTATTAGAATGCTGTCCACAGTTGACAGGTTTTTTTTTTTTTATCATTATCAAGTCATAACACAGATGTAAGAGCATTTAGAATAACTGAGCAGGAACAGGAAAAGCCCCTGTTTGCTATAGCTAATCAAGAAGATGGTAAAGACTAGGAAAGCATCCATAATTATGCCTAAAATGACATAGGCCCCATATGGGATTCAAGTGGCCACCCACCCAGCCACTGCAGTCCCACGGTGAATTTGGTCCTTTTGCAAAAGCACAATAACACGCTAATTATTACAAGGTGGAGCTACAAGTTCAAAATGACTACCATTATGTTCTCATAAAACAAGCATTATAATAATAAGCAATTCATTTCATTTCAGGGTAGAGCAACAAGCTCAATCCTTAAAGTAGCAAAAGCAAAATATCAAACATCTGCATATGAATTCATGAATGTGGATAACTGTGGACAGTTCACTTTGATGGTCACCACATTCAGAAAACTATTATCATTTCAAGGTCAGATTTCTAAACTCAGTCCATCCAACTAAGCTCAGTGCTAAATTAGTTGGGAACTTCGTTCAATTTTGCAATGGTCATTTCAGATAAGAATATTTTGATTTATGATAACTCATAAAAGGACACAGTGTGTTTAACTCCTATATGAAGTATAAGCTGGCTGCTCCACAGACTGGAACTTGATGCAGTCACTAAGTGTAGGACAAGAAAATGTTGAAATACATGCTATTAGGAAACATCTTTCTTTATAGTAATCATGCCCTTCAACAAGGTTAATACTATACACAGTTTTATGATCTACTACCCAGGAACTTGCGCAACAATTTAATTCACTAATGACTCGAATAAACAGTGCTTTTATTTAGTGATACTAAAGCAAGAAATTAGAATTTGGTATTGAAACCACTAACGCTGATAAGCATGCTTATAGTCCCAGATTTACAATGAGATAACTCTAAATAAAGGAGTTGCAAGACTTAGTGATGGGAAATTTGCAGCACAAAACCTGCTAAAATAGTAGACTGGGAAGACCAACAAAAGTATACAACTCACCTCACGAATAATTTGCTTCACTGATTTTTTGAAGGGAACAACCAAGTCTACACGTTGCACTTCATGAGCATCCTGAAGGAAGTCATCATCATCCTCTTCTGTATTAGTACTAGGCTCCAGAAGAGGTAAATAGAACATCAAAAATGACCTCAAGGATGTCATAGCAAGTTGCTTCCATTCAAAAGCTGAAAACAGAGGTTTCAACTCAATATAATACTCCTTGGTAGTGTATTTCAGAGAGCCTTTCTGAAAAATATCTGCAGATGCTCTTCGTATACTAGAAATATAGTCACCAGACAATGCTGCACCAGCATCACAGTAAGCAACTGGTATCATGGGTTGCCTGTCATGGCCATTAAGAAGGTCAATGTGAGGTAAAAGCAAACCCAATGACATAAACATACTTTTACAAGTAATATAAGAAATAAAAATAGCTGGTTTCAAATAAGAAACATAAGAGAATAATATCAAATCATCACGGGTAGAACTCCCTACTATAGCTTTAAAACAATCTCTTGACAACAAAAGCAAGTGTGCACTTCCAAGTTCCAACCTCCAATTTCCTCCACCTAACTTATATTCCCTTTTCTTCTACATGAAAATGATGCAACCCTGTGTTGGTATAAGTATGAACTGCTGAGAAATTTATGTTATATGCTAAAATTTTAAAACACAACCAGTTTCATTGATTCAAGAAAGAAAGAAAGAAAAGACGATGACAGACGCATTAACTTGAGCAGTAAAAAAAATTCATGGAACAAGTGTCCCGCTCACTCCAGAACATCAATTTATAAGCTTGTTCATGGCTCCAAAAAATTCCACAATTTAGGACAATTTTAAGAGGATGATAAGTGCCGGATCAATCAATAAAAATGGAGTAGCTCATTCTGAAACAATGTTGTTCATCTTAGAGTGTGAGGATGTATGTGTTAAAAACCGTAAAAGATTCAAATCCTACTCTCCAACTATTAAAAATATCGTCATCAAACCACAATTCTGCTACAGCTGGGTGAGGAAGCGAAGGGATGCATAAAGCAAAAGAAGGCAGTAAAATCACGTGATGTGATGGAAACCCCCAATACATGAAATTGAATCCACGTGAAAGCAAACGAGTGAGAACAAAAATCAGGGGTGATGTATAGAAGAAATATAGAAAAGAAGCAAAGAGATTAGAGAATACCCGAACAGGAACCTAGAAGCAAAAGGGGCGGCGGAGGCGGCGATGGAGGCGGCGGCAGCGGAGGCCGAGAAGTGGGTTGGATAAGAAGAAGGGTTTTTCCTTGACAACAGATCTAATACTATTGCTATGCCCGCCATTGTGAAGAAACTAGGAGGAGGATGTTTGGTTTTTTTTTTTTTTCTACTTAATATTAATAATGTAAACTTGTTAATTAAGCAGCAGCGCAAGTGAGAGATTTAATTAATTTTATGGGGGAGAAAGTGAAGGATCATATAAACTGAAAAGATTGCGTCTTTCCTTTTCTTGGGGTGAATGCAAAAGAGAAGAGAAAGTGTGTGTGTGTGTGTGTGTGTGTGTGTGAGGGTTGACTGGCTTCTGATTTATTGGCGAGGAGAGGGAGGAAGGGAAAGAGGGACACTGCTTCTGCTTGGCCAGTGTACAACAAAAACAACAACAACAACTACACGGTATTAATTTTAGAAAGTGTTGCTAAAAATTTATTTAATTTTATTTAAAATAAGTGTTTTAATATTTTTCAACAATTTTAATGTTTTAATATAAATAAATAAATTTTATTATATTTTAAACAAAAAACAATCATTATTACAATTCAAATAAACATGTGTTTAATATTTATTTGTTATAAATAAAGCTATTTTTTATTTAATATTAATATTAATTCACTTTTCCTATTTCATTGATTTTACTAAGAAAATGTTGTAGAAGTGATGTTTCCACCCTGAACTTAATAATTACTTTAATAAAAAAATATTTATTATGTCATGTAAGTTTAAGTTTAACAATTAATATAAATAAAAATATATTTTTAAAATATTTTAGTGTCATGAATTCCTAGACAACTTAGTTGTTTTATAATTCTTGGTTTAAATATTTATTAGCATAAGTAATTAAAATAGTAGAATAGTTTAGTATAGTTGATAAATCAAGTTTTTATCAATATATCTCGATAAAAAAATATTAGATCAAGAAAGATTTACGAGTATAAAATTTCAGGAAAACAAGCACATCCAAGTAAATGCGCGTTAGGTCTAGCCCTGGCTAGACCCAACACCTCGGGTTTGGTAGTGTGCCAAGTCCTAGAACACAGCGTTTGGCAATGTGCCAAGCCTTGAGAAAGCTAAGTCTGACGCCAGCCAGACCTAGACGCAATCGGGTTTAGTAGTGTGCAAAACCTCGGGCACGCTAGGTTTGGTGTCAACCACACCTAGATGCGATTGGGTTTGGCAATATGTCGAGCTTTAAGAAAGCTGGGTCTCGTGCAAACCATACCTATACACGATTGAGCTTGGTGGTATGCAAAGCCTTAGGCATGATTGTGTGCCAAGCCTCGGACACACCTAAGGGAATAACCATCCTCCTTCGGCACACCTATGAGGATGTCCATCCTCCACTGGCACGGCTATGAGAATGTCCATCCTCCTTTCGCATGCTAAAGCAAATGACCACACCTTCTTTTGCACACCTAATGGAATGTCCATCCTCCCTTAGCACGCCCAAGAGAATGACCATCCTCTCTTGGGCACGCTTAAAGGAATGTTCATCCTCTCTTGGCAACGCTCAAGGGAATGATCATATCCTTTATTGGCACATCTACGAGAATGACCATCCTTCCTTGAGCATGTTTACAGGAATGACCATCCTCCCTTGGCACGCCAAAAAAATGACCATTCTTTTATGGGTACGCCCAAGTAAATGACCATCCTCCATTGGACACGCTTAAGAGAATGTCCATCCTCTCGTGGCACACTTAAGGAAATGATCATCCTCCCATGAGCACGCCCACAAGAATGACCATCCTCTCGTGGCATGCTTAAGGGAACACCCATCCTCCCTTAGCCACGCCTAAGGCAATGACCAACCTTCCTTAAGCACGCCCAAGAGAATGTTCATCCTTCATTGGTCACGTCTAAGGTAATCATCATTCTCTCTTAGGCACGCGCAAGGGAATGCTCATCCTCTTTTAGCACACCTAAGAGAATGACCATCCTTCCTGGGCATGCCCACGAGAATGACCATCTTACCTAGGGCACTCTTAAGAGAATGACTATATCCTTCATTGACATGCCCAAGAGAATGATCATCCTATCTGGAGCATGCCCAAGGGGATGACTCTCCTCTCTTGGGTCTAACCTAAGAAAGAGCTCAGCCTCCATGAGCTCAGCTACATTTGATGTCTTGGACCTTAATCTTCCTACACCTTTTAGGTGTATAAAAGTTCTCCAAGGACCCGCCATATTTCTATAAAACATTAATATAGATGTAAGAGATATTTATACTTTATGAAATGCTATCAGGGTAAAATTCCATTCCAGACCTTCCTCTTCACAAAAGATAAGACTCATTGGGCTATAAATACATAAAGTGACCTTCAAAACAAAAGTTCACAATCTTTATTCTTTACTGCATATATATTTTCAAAGCATCTCTCTTTAGAATATTATTGTATTTTATCTCTCTAAAAATATGTTTATTACGCATTGAAGAGTCTCTACCTTCACCAAATGAGACTTTTTGCAAGTACTAGTCACAAGCCACCTTGGCCTACCAAACACCAAGTATATGCTATTAAACACCTTAGCTAGTGAGAATAAATGAAATTGTTAGGACCAATTGATTAACTGGTTATTCAACCAGGGAACCCTATTCCTAGGCTATTTGGTTTTTTTGGGACTTTATCAATGGCGTTGTCTATAGAAATTGATCAAAAAGCCATTGATTTTTTTTTAAAGCTTGTTTTTGACATTTTCAGACTATTCCATGGCACACAACCAATACCTATCTGGGCTAGGATGTGGGATATGTCTTCTTGTTACTGCTGACTCCTACTCAAGCAAAGCCTTAACAACTTTCCAATTAGGTTCGACTCTTCATTGAGGTAATGCTAGTCACTCAAAGTGAGACAAGTAAATTTGGGTTATGTTTTGCCAACTTCACAAATGCAGTTGGAGCCTAGAGATTTTGAAAAGCTTTCAATAAGTACGAGTGGAATGTTGATTCAAACCATAAAATATGTGAAGTATTTTTTTTTACAATTATCCAAAGAAAAGGGAAAAGTCTCCCTCACGCCGAACACTGTGCTCAAATAAAAATTTACTATAGCCAATGAGAATAAGAATGTAAGTTCCTTATATATAAATCACTTATTCAAAATTACTATTTTTATTTTCTCTAGGTGATGCCTAAGAGCCTTTCAATAATACACCTTGAAATGGATGCGCTTGGTCTCTCTAGTGCTATATGCACCACTCTCCATGGGATTAACTTAGTCTCCTCAGTTATTTACATCAATCTTCAAAAGATAGATGTAATTAGTGCTATATGCATCAATCTCCAAAGTACAGATGTGATTGGTCTCCTTATTACAAATAACAATATCATGTAATCACCACTCTTAGTGGGGTGAGGTTCTTATACCCCCATAAAAAAAATCATGATGGTCACTCTTTAGGGGTTGGCTTTTAAGCCCTATGACAATACTGGGAAAGCTATAGGCTCTCGCTCACCAAGAACCTATAATCACTTAGAAGTTTCTAAGTATAGGTTCACCCTTATTGGATTCCACATAACCACTTAAGAATTTATATAGATGATGGGTAGGGATATTCACAGTTCAGTCCGGTTTTAACCAAAAAATTCAACCGAATTGGAAAATAGTATTCTTTGTTAATATAACCTGGACCGAACCGAGAATCGGTTCAAACCGAACCAATTTTGTTCTGTTCGGGTCGTTTTTTAGCATTACAAACCAGAAAAACCAAAACGTTTTTGCTGCTGTTGTTGCAAATCGACTATGAAATAAACCAGAGAGCAAGAGTGATTGTAGGAGAAGTCGACCATGAAATAAACCAGAGTGATGAAATAAAGTATGATTTAATGTGTAAATGCAATTACTCGCCAATCTTTCTTGAAAACAAATTATGTACACAAGCAACGCTTTTGGACGCAGCATTCCCCCACTGTTTTTCAAAGATAAAATATTCTTAATTAATTGACAATGAGAGAATGAGAGAGAAGAGAACAGAGAAGAGGGAGCAGGAGGGAGGGAGGGAAGGGTAGGGCGGTTGGAAAGGGGGAAGAGGAAGGGGAAGGGTAGGGTTAGGGCATTTAGGTTTATGTCGTTTCTATTTATACCTTTTTTTAGATTCAATTAAACCGGTTCGGTTTGATCCGGTTCAATTGGTTTAAGGTTTTTTAAACCGGAACCGAACAGACCAGGTGGTTTTTTCATTTTTTAATTGGTTTATTCAGTTTTTCTATCAGTTCGGTTTTTTCGGTTTAATCAGTTGGTCGGTTTTTTTGAACACCCCTGATGATAGGTATGGTATCCTTAATCTCTTAGAAATTTTCGAAGTACAGATTCTTGTTATTTTATATATGAAAGAATTTTTTAGTCCAGATACATATTTCTCTATATTTTTTACAGCTTACCCCTTTTTTTATACAAGTAAAGCTCACTACTCTACCTAATCTGAGACATTAATTAAAGTCTTTGTATATTATTATATTGCAACGACCGAGGGCTACTTATGAACCAAGTTTTTATTAGTATATCTTAAAAAAAAAACACTAGATCAAGAAAGATTTACAGGTATAAATTTTAAGGAAAACAAACATGCTCCAGTGTAGGCGAGCTAGGCTTAATAATGTGTCAAGCCTCGAGAACGCTGGGTCTGACGCTAGCCAGACCTAGACATGATTGGGTTAAGCGGTGTGCCAAGCCCTAGGCATGCTGGGTCTGGCGCTAGTTAGACCCAGACTCGACTGCCAAGCCCCAGGCACGCCCAAAGAAATGCACATCCTCCCTTAGCATGCCCAATGAAATATGCATCCTTCATTGACACGTCCAAGGGAATAACCACATCCTTCGTTGGCAAACCTAAGAGAATGCCCATCCTTTCTTGACATACCTAAAAGATTGACCATTCTCTCTGAGCTCGACCACAAGAATGCCCATCCTCCCTTTCCCTTGGGCACGCCCAAGGGAATGACTATCTTACTTAGGGCACTCCCAAGGGAATGATCATATCCTCCCTTGGCACGCCTAAGTGAATGACCATCCTACCTGGAGTATGCCAAATAGAATGACCCTCCTTCCTTGGATCTAGTCTAGGAGAAGACTTTAGCCTCTATGGACTCAACTACATTTGACGTTTGGAACCCTAATTTCCCTACACCTTTTAGGTATATAAAAGTCCTCCAATAACCCACCATATTTCTATGAAATATTAATATAGATGTAAGAGATATTTATACCTCATTAAATGTTATCATGGTAAAATTATACTCTAGACTTTTCTTTTCACAAAATGACAAAACTCATGAGCTATAAATACATGATGAAATCTTCAAAACAAAAGTTCACAATCTTCATTATCTACTGCATATATATTTTCAAAGCCTCTCTCTATAGAATATTCTTGTATTTTATCTTTCTAAAAATATACTTATTTAAACATCGAAAAGTCCTCATCTCCATCAAAGAAAATTTTTTGCAGGTACTAGTTACAAACTACCTTGACCTACCAAACATGAAGTATATGCTATCAAACACATTTACTAAGAAGAATAGATGAAATTGTTAGGACCAATTGATTAACTACTTGTCTAAGTTAAAAATCTTATTCCTCAACTACTTAGAATTTTTAAATTTTATCAATACTATTTTTCTAAAATTTTTATCAAATAATTTCTTATTAAAAAACTATAAGGGTGCATTTTTCCAACATGAATTCGAGGGGAACATGGAACTTCTCCTAGTCCTGTGTAAAACCTAGACCTCATCATATATTTTGATCAGTTTGTAAATTATATTTATAGAATAATTGGTTTTCTTAAAATTAAATGTCTTTTTATTATTTATATTATATTATGATAATAAAATTACGGTAAAGCTAAATTTTTTATAGACTTACAATTTTTTTTAATTGTTTATTTACTCTATACTATATTATAAATAAAAAGCTGCTCTCTATAGCCACCCCGAACCCAATGAAAAAAAAAGCATTTCTCACATGACAATTAAAAAAAAAAAAAAACTAGATACCTTAAGAAAATCACTATAATTATAATAACTTTAATATTTTTTTAAAACAAATATACTTTTAAATAACCTCTAAAGACAGAAGATCAAACGGGATCCATGTGGATATGCATGCCAAACCCCTAGAAATCTTTCAAACACTCGTGAAAAATGGCTTCTTCTTCTACTCTCTCTTCTCCTCTTTTGTGATCATCTTCTTAATCTTTTCTCTCCCCTCTCCCTTCCGGTACTGCGCTCTGGAAAGCCCACAAAACCCTCAACCTTTCACTTCTCTCTCGAACCCTTCCAAAACCCACCTTCACAAAATCCTCCTCTTCAATTATTACCAAATCCTATCACCACTCATTTTCCCAGCCCAGACTGAGATGCCCATTTCATAGTTTTGATGATCCTCTTACTTAACTCGGTCAAAGCCATATCTTGGTGGCTTTTGCTGCTTTCAGGATTAGATTTCAGTTTCGACAACTGGGTTACTCATCTGCTGTCAGATCTTCGTAACATAGATTTCTCTCACTTCTGCGCTGCATTCTCTACTACTAACTTTTTCTTTGGTAGACTTCTTTGAGTTTTGACCTCGAACTTCTTGGTGGGTTCTAGGTTTCCATCAATTTGGATAGCTGCTACCCTTAATCTGCTTTGACTTTTGACGAAGAATTGATTTTGAAGAAACCAAGTTAGTTTGTTTTTGATATTCTGTCCCCGTTTGTAGTATCTGTTGATTTTCCCTAGCTTTGTAATCTGATTTTAGTTCCTTAAACTGTATTTTTGTACTTGTGTGAGATACCTACTTTTTTTTTGTTTGAGGTGTATCACTTTTGGGTAGATAATTCATGGACTTCAGGGCAATAATTCACCTTTAGTTTGAAAGATTGCAGTGATTGTGGCCATAATTCAAAGTGTGTTTTCGACCCTTTTCCATCACCGAGCAAATTCATCTTCCAGCTGTGTAATCAGGGCTGATTATACTCTTCTCTTGGTGCTGTCTGTCAAAATGACTGGAAGTGGTCACTGTTTTGTGGAGTGGAAAGAGCAGTTTATTTCGCAGGAGCGTGGAAATCGTGTGGTTCACTATTTCCTGAAGGATTCTGCCGGAGAATCTATCATTGCCGTTGTGGGAACTGAGCGGAGTGTTAGGCATATGTTCTATGTGGTTGCTGAGGAGTTTGTGCAGGTTTACGGTGCTGAAAATTCCATTCATGCTGGTTTCAAGTGGAGGTCAAGAAGGGAGGTTGTGGATTGGCTTACATCAATGCTATCAAAGCAGCATGTACAGGGTGATGGATCCAGTATGTATTTTTATTTTTCTGCATATTTTTTGTTTTCTCCATGTGTTTGGTGTTACATGTATCCTGTCATTGATATATTATAGGATAACTTGCTATAATAGATTTCCAATGTGATATTGTGTATGAAACGTTATGTACCTGGTCCAATTACCTTTGGTCTTGTATGAGTAATGCTTTATGTATTTTCTCAATGTGTTTTGTGTCACATGTAAGCTGTCATTGATATATTATATGATAACTTGCTACTATTGATCCTCAATGCAATAATATGTATGAAATTATATATTTAAGCCATTGATCAATGGTCAATTACTTTTGGTCTAGTATGAGTAATGCTTAATGTATCATGGTTTGGTTTTTATTTTATATCCTTGTTCCTCCTTTCTTTTTAAAATTATCTTCCTTACTGGTCATGTATAAGGTTATTAACTTTCTTCTTCTTTAATGTTTATAGATTAGAACCTCATTTCTGATAATTTGCAATTGAAATCTTTCTGAACTAGCCTTAGGTGCATTATTTATTAATTGTCTCCTACAGGAGGCTGGTCTCCGTGCTATCTTTTACAACCTTCAGATTTATTCAATTTGTTGATATTTTTATTAACTGGAGTGTATGATAAGCCCTATCAAATGCAGCCTGGAGGCATTAAGGCTGCTGAACACAAAGCACCAGTGTCTTCAGGTTGCATTTGGAACAAGCATCATATGAATTTGATTTATTGCAAGATTCCGGCAGTATTTTCTGGAACAATTATGCACAGCATCATGGAAACTAGTTCTTTATTTTATCTGGTACAATTATTTTACACTTTCTCAGCAAGATTTAATATGTGCACTTTTAATAACAGAAACACTACAAGGTGTAGAATCAGTAAATGGGCTTGGTGGTCAACATATGCAGGTAAGATGCTGAATATACTTTTTCTTGGCACATATCTGTATCATTCTAATATTAATGCTTTGATGTATCTCTATATGTGAATTGCAGGGCTGTCTTTCGAAAAATCCCAGTGGACATGATTCAGACATCGTGTGGTCAGGCATTGCATGGACATGTGGGAAACAACTGAAGCATTATCCTGCATTCTGCAGGAATGCCACTACAATAGCAGTAAGCATTCATTGTCAATTAAAACGGGAAAGGAGGAGTTGGGTTGTTTTACATGCATGGGCTAGGCTCATTTGTCTCCCTGATGAAACTTCCTTATCTGTACTAGAAACTTGGCTTTTCAATTTCACTAGTTCAATGTAGAGGCATAATTCCAAGTGTAAATGATCAATTGATTGAAACTGTTGCTGGAATATTTTGTCTAACACTGGAACCACTTTCGAACATGACCTTGCAAGCTGATCGAGAAAATGGCCTCTGGAGGGAAATCTGAAGCAGACGACTATTGAAAAACAATAAAGTCTCTAGGTCTTTTTTATTTTTTTCAGAAATAACTTGAAAGTAGGAAGAGGACTGGTTTTAGATTGTAATTACGAGATGTGATTCTAAGATGTGTACAATTCACTTGTAGAAGTGTTTTTCTAAATTTGATTGATTTGGAAGGTGAGATGCGTTATAAACTATATGATCGCAAATGCAAATTCTATTTCCCTTGTATGTTAATAGCTTGATGTGCCTTATCCACTTCACAGATTATTTTTATTTTCTTTTTACCTTTGCTGAGATGTGTGTCTGACCTGCTATCTTTTCTTTAGAAGGCATGCAAATATTTTCCAGTTACTATTTGAATTTCATTGGCTATCCTGAGTTTTACCTCATTTTTCCATTTGCAGATCCAATCGTTTGTCTTTGTCATGGCTAAAGGACAGAATCATTATCTTGCTTACTTGGAAGATATGTATGAAGACAAGAGGGGACAGAAAAAAGTAAAAGTGAGGTGGTTTCACCACAGTGAGGAAGTCAAGGGTGTAGTTCCTCTAAGAAATGCTCACCCACAAGAAGTTTTTATCACACCTTATTCACAAGTCATAAGTGCAGAGTGTGTTGATGGTCCTGCCATAGTCTTAACTCGTGAACATTATGAGGAATGTTTTGCTGCTTTTCCTGATGCTTTATCAACGAGAATACATTTGTGCTTTAGGCAATTTAGAAGCAAAAAAGTGAAGCCCTTTGATTTGAGTAAATTGCGTGGCTATTTTGATCAACCTATTCTCTCCTGTTTGAATTCCAAAGCCTTTCTAGGGGCTGAGCGCATAGCCTGTGGACTAACTGAAGAAGATGAAGTATTGAATCCAAGCGAGAACATAAAGCTGGGAGCCAAGAGGACCAGAAGCGGCAGTGTGTCTGAAGCATTTGTGACAGATCATTTAGGAGTTGGAGTTTCTGGTAGTCAGATTATGGCTTTTGACTCGTCATACCTGAACTTAAGATATGGTTTGTCAGGCAAAACGTTGCTTCCCCTCAAGTGCGTAGACTCCCACCAATGGTATAGCCATCTATTTAAGGTAGATCAAAAGATTGAGCTGTTGTGCCAAGATAGTGGTATACGGGGTTGCTGGTTCAGGTGTACAGTCTTGCAGGTGTCTCGAAAACAGATAAAAATACAATATGATGATGTGCAGGATGAAGATGAGTATGGAAATCTTGAGGTATGCTTAGGCATCATTAAGCACTCTCTTTAGATTTATACCACCTGACTTGAACTCTATATAGAAAACAAGATAATGGTGTAGTAGCATTGGAGTTTATTGTAATTAAAGATGAACTATTTCTGTTCCTGGATGGATTGATGTCTGGAAATTCTCAAAGAAGTCAACGTCCAGGTCAATTCAGATTGTTAGAGAAATTGTTAGGGCATACCTTGTTCATAAGCTTTGATGCGATTTTTTAATCATTACTGAGTGGTAGTATCGGATGCATTCATGCTTCATTGTAAAAAGTTCCATTCATGATTCTCAAATAATAGGTGCAGTCCAACAGATTATCTCTAACAATGGATACGTCCCTGCAACATGTGTTACGTGTATCTTGTATTTTTCTTTTGACAAGGAGGTTGAATTACTCTCTCAATTGTAGGAATGGGTCCCAGCTTTCAAATTGGCTGTGGCTGATAAACTTGGCATGAGGCGCTTAGGCCGCCCAACAATGCGACCAGCCCCTCCTCCGAATGAACAAACAGACCCTGCTCTCGAAGTTGGGTCTGCAGTGGATGCATGGTGGAGCGATGGGTGGTGGGAAGGTGTAGTAACTAAAATCAATAACAATGGTGGTGATGTTCTGCAAGTTTACTTTCCAGGTTTGCTTTTTAAGAATTTAATGTGAAGCACTTACTATTTGTACCCATCTTTTATATTATCTTTTCTGTAATTTTCCCCTTGTCATCCTGCTAGCTGTATGATAAACTGTTGTGGTATCAGGTGAAAACTTATTTTTGGACATGCACAAAAAGGATGTACGAATTTCCAGAGATTGGGTGGGCAATCAGTGGATTGATATTCAGGCAAAACCTGACATACTCTCAGCCATATCGGCTACAACTAGCCCTGAAACAAAAACATCCATTTCCTTGATGATTAACAAAGACCTGGTATCTGATCTTGTTGCTATGTCTTGTGTCGAAGTTCCTACCAGTGCTAAACCTAATACTATTGAAGAGAGAAAACCTGAGTTTGCTCCATTAAGTGGTTCTGATAGCCATCTTGAAGCCACGGAATGTGTTGACCGTGTGATGCCTCCAATACCAGGTTCCATAGGCAACAAGGATGGTTGTGAAGACATCAATATCAGTCATGGTAAAGGTGAAGTTGCAGGTGATGATGAAGTTCAGGGCAATGGTCAGGTTGAAGTAGTTGGTGATGTTAATGATTGTGCTGACAAGATAGATGTGGAAGTCTCGGAGACTTCTGAGAAGAATAGTAAAGCTACAGAACTCATGGAAGTGATGGCATAAGATGTTTAAAATGAGCTTTGACTGCATCATCTCTAAATTGTCATGGTGCTGCTGGTTATAGCTAACGTGGAATTGTGGATAGTTCTCATTTGGTGGTCAGGATGCTTGTAAATAATAACAGGAGAATCGCTGCTTCTCAACCCTTCTTACCTCCACCTCCACCTCCACCTCCACCTCCACGTCCATAGATGTACAGGAATTATCTTAGATTTGTAAGATTTCCGTTGTAAGTGGTTGTATAATTGGGATTGGAGTTAAGATTACTTTGGTCAGAAGCCCTCTAATTGATTCGGCTCCCTTGGTGGTTCATGCTTTTGTGATTCTCGCTTGTAAGTTGCATCATCTACCAAACCTTCGGCTCTTGTAATATCAAATAATTAGTTGTTTCTAGTTCTGTTTTCCCCTGAAAAGTTGCTAAATGTTTCAATCATTGCTCAACTTTTAATATAAGCATTTTGCTTGATTTCAAGTTGGAAAATGAAGGTGGGTTTGGAAAGGAAGAACACCTATCATACTGGCTGTAACTTGACAGTCGTGCTTGATTATAGCCATTTGCATAAATATATTTTTAAAGAATAAAATTGGTAAAGAATAATGAATTGGTAGGCGTAACTATAGTTTAAGCCATTGTTCTCCACCTATGAATCCTATGTCCAAGTAAGGTCTTGCATCCTCGTACTTGAGCGGCTTTAACCATGGCACTCGACCTCCTGCGTTTGTTCCTCTTCCACTGCACTCGTATTCTCCAAAAACCACAGTCCTGCATGTTTGTGAAATTCGTTCAAGTTGTGTGTTGAATTCCTTGAATCTATAAACAGAACGATTGCTAAAAACTTAAACATAAGAAGAGTTTATATATATATATATACTTTTGCCTGTATGGATAGTTCCAGTCACTCCATCCTGAAGGATCTATAATATCGTTGAGATAACAGTATGAATATATCGTCCTTGAATAGTTTCCCCAAGCTCTTCCTAGCAGAATTTTGCCAGTTCCATTGATCACGCAGCCTACGAAAGAGAAACCCGTGTCCTCATTAGGTGAATCCCTGTGGTGAGCTGCAATTGCTCCAGATTTTTTAGCCGTTGATTGAAGGACACAATCCTGTTTCAAAACAATAAATCTCGTTTACCACAACCTTCAAGAACAGGAAGGGAACTTGTATAAATGGCTCTCTAGGTCATATAACCTGAAACAGTGATTTTGCTCTGCCGAATATGAAGTCAATACTTCCTTGGATGTGACACTTGTAGAAGTAATGCGTTCCAGTCTCATCTAAGAGAGTGTCTTGAGCACCCAAGACTCTAACTTTATAGAAAAATGCTTTTTTACTAGAAACTCTCATTGCTACTGCTTGCATTCCCTGTCCTCCGGGCTCTGCTACTACTGTATTCTGTCATCAACCCCATATCAAATTAATTACCCCTTATACAATCAAAGTGCATAAAAAAGAGAGAAGGAAAGCTGCAAAATCAAATGCCAAGGCTGCAGGGTAGGCGGATGGACGTTAATTAATTAATTAATTACCTCAAAGGTGATACCGGTTGCGCAGAAATAATCAGATTCTATGGTGACTGATGCTGATCTATATGTTCCAAGAGCAGTGCCATTGCTATCTGCATCTGAAGCCTTGTTGTTCCAAGAAATAATAGTGTCACAAACACGATTTTGGTCTCCGATCATTGAGATATACGGCTTGGTTCTAGGCACCAGTACCTTCTCCCTGCATATTTCACTTGATCAAAATCTGATCATCTATCAACTGCTGGAGATTTTAAAGCCAAATCAGGTCAAGTTATGCATATGCATGCAAGTGTAAGCAGTAACTACCCCCTAAATAACTAATAAACAACCCACGTTGCCTTGCCACGATCGTGTGTCCTGTCCACTTAACACCCCCACAAAAAAATAGCACTAACTGCAAAAAGAGTGGAGCATGTTTCAAAACTCTATATTTCCGGTTCCACTTGGGAAAAAAAAAAAAAGTTCTGCAAACCTGTAAATCCCTGGATGAATGTAAATTTTAACTCTTTGAGTGTTATATTGAGGCACCAGGTCGATTGCACCTTGAACTGTTAATGAATCTGCTCCGCCATTCTTGTCAACTACAATTACTCGGCTTCTATTAAAATCATATTTAGAACTCATTCTTGCACCACGCTTATTCATCTTCATATCATCCCAACTAATAGCTATACGTTTCGCATTCGCACTGCTTTGTGCTAAGCCCACCTGTAAACAACCTAAACAACACAGCAAAACCACAAGAAAACCTCCACCAACGTTAACAGACTTTCCCATGAATAATTCTCGCTGTTTTAATTCCCTGACCTCCTCGATGTACGTGCATGCGCTAACTAAAACAAGCTGGTTGTTTAAGACTGAATCTTGTTGGTTTCGGTGAAGGTTGTGAGAACAGGTGAGCCTAATAAATAAGGGAGCGTGGTAGTAGAGTCCTACTGTTCCTAAGGAACTCAAAATTAAGTAGGACATTACTAAGCTAATAAAGAGTGTTGCATTCTACTTTAAAGAAAGAAAAAACTCCACTGCTCGTGTGTGTGTGTGTGTATATATATATATATATAGAGAGAGAGAGAGAGAACAAGAACAAGTGCAAAGATTGAATTAGAGATTATATTTAGAATTCAAGACAGAAAGGTCAGTCATGAAAGTTTTGCTAAACCCAGAGAAATAGATTTTGCTTTCTTAAATGGGCTTAGAACAGGTTCATAAATAAGATGATGGGAGGTTAAAAAAAAAAGAAAAGAAAGGCGGTTATGCTGGCTTTCTTTAGCTGAAACTGAAGAATGTTGCCTTGGATTATATATACTTATGGCTCTCAACCTCTCTGTTCTGATGAGCGTTGAGAGAATTGGTTGTTGGTACTGTGCGTTTTGCACAAGTTCGTCGTTTCAGAAATTAAAAACACGAAAACATTCAATTATTATACAGTTAAATTACTTTCCATTTCATAATCAATTATTTATTTATTTATTTGAAGTTTGGGGATCACTGAATTTATTTTAATGAATGTACTAAGTTGATGTGGAAACGCTTCTTTGAAATTGTCAAGCAAATTAAGCATCCACGAATATCTCTAACCATAATAATTGTCAAGCAAATTTAGATTAAAGTAAAAATACAAAACAAGCGGATGGTTTTTTCGAGTTATGGGGTGAAAAACCCATTTGGCCCTTAAAAAACACAACCAAAATACATGTTATTGCTTGTAATTAAGTAATTTCATAATGGTCTATTTGTCATTGTCAAATTTAAAAGGGGCAATAACGTCCTTTTGATTTTACACCCCCTTAGAAGTGGAATTTTCTATTACTTACGCACATGGACATTTTTGTATTTGCACCTATGGTTTTTATTATTATTATTATTATTATTATGAAGTTAGTTTATGGGCAATCTAGTAATTTAATATATACAAAAAATATTTAAAAAATAAGTTGTTGACGTGTTTTACACGTTAGTGCATGGGCGGCGCGTGCGTTGTTGTTTGGTGGTTGAATGTTGTCTTTTACGACAACGTTTGAATCATCTAGGCATCTTTTTCATGATGAGACGATGTGTGTGGCCAAAGGCCATTCATTTTGGCTTTGGAGACCTTTCTTCTTTTTTTTTCCTCTCGTCCTTGATTTTTGCACCTACCTCTTCAAAAATTTAAATTAGCCCTTCATTTTTTTTTATTTCTTTCAGATTTGGTTCATATTTATTTTTATTACTATTTTTTATTTGGAATAATTTATAAAATTAAAATTATTTTTTAATTTCATCCTCCAATTTTTTCATATTTTAAATTTGATTCTTATTTTTTTTATTGCTATTTGTTTTATTTGACATAATTTTTAAATTTGGTTCTTAGGTTTTCACGAGTTTCAAGTTTTAGATATTACCTCAGGTTTAAGAGATTCTTCCGGGTTGTCTTAGTGTTTTTGCCTTCTTTAATCTCATGTTTTTTCAATTTCAGACTTCAGAATTTATTCAATTGAAGATTAAGCTTTATTATTTTTATTTATTTGCTTTCTGTAGAATTTTTCATTAATTTTTAAAATGACCTGAGTTATCTCGGTTATTTTTATTTGTCATTATTTATTGAATTTACTTTGAAATTTTTTTAAAAATGATATTTTTTCTTTATCCTTCATCATTAAATTGGTTTTAACTTCTTCTTTTTTTAGTTTTGTCATTTAACATTGAGTTGTTTTAAAGATGAGATTCATAATTTTATTCTATTTACTTTCATTAATGACTTTATTTTTATCTTTATACTAGCACAGATAATTACTTGATTAAATAAAAAAATTATTTAATCTTAATTTTAATTATATCTCGATCAAATATCAATTTAATTAATTAGATGCGCATATAAACATTTCAATTTATAATTAAGAATTTTTTTATATCAAAAAATACATTG
>Ga0325403_1000738_pt1 | contig 24731 bp, 16 predicted proteins | sample PopdelMetagenome_19_FD_205665 | JGI IMG/M metagenome (GOLD analysis project Ga0325403, IMG submission 205665) | Populus deltoides microbial communities from Bellville, Georgia, United States - Xylem-PdKOR-R4 | ecosystem: Host-associated > Plants > Phyllosphere > Stem > Wood/Secondary xylem... | reverse complement strand
GGGCAATGTGACAATTTAATAAATAAAATATAAGATATAAAAAAGTTGATGATTCATAAATTGCACACGTCAATCACTCTATTGCCTTCTGGTTGGTTGTGTGATTGACTTTGGTAGTGAAAACCTTAGTGTCATTGGATTACTCGCAACATCCTTTTTCTCAAGAGACGGCATGACACGATCAAAGAGTTGATGTCTTATCCCAAGTGCAGGAGTGTCAAAGTAATAAATAATCTGGCAAGACTGGGGTCGAACCACAAGGAGGTTAATTATATAAATTATAAATAATATATATTTTTTAACAAAGAGTTAAAGAGATCTTTAAGTTGTGAGATTAATGTGAGGATTAAATAATAATAAAAACATATGTCAAGGTTAGAGGATCCACTAATAGTATTAGAAATAAGTATAGTATAAACTCTTTTTATTACTCAACTGGAAACCACACACAAAGAAGGTTCCAATCGGATGATTTATCCTTAATAGTTCATTATAAATTTTTAACATGATCATATTAATTATCTTATTTTAGTAACACCATATTTTTAAATATTGTCAGGAATTCATGATGCTAACTTATGTTAACAACAAATTAAGTTCCTCTCATAACAACGATGTCGGCCGAAGACTATGAATGATCAAGCATTTATTGTACCAAGTGTTATACAATACAAATCTAGATTAATCATTTAACAAGCAAGGTATTAAGAATTAGTAAGATAAAAAGATAAGACATATAAATAACAAACTTTCTTGGATATAAACATTGAAGTCCAAGTTGAGTTTATATTATACATATTCAACACCATTACTGAAACCTTTTCACCTTGACATAATTAACTTAGCTAGACATAATGAAGAAGAAGAACATAAATAAACAAGATAAGAACATGATTATGATAGAAGTTAACTAAGAGTGGTAAAAGAAATGAAAAGTATAAACAAGAGATTAATGAAAATAGAACATGAAATAGAACTTGAATATTACAAAGAGAGAAAGCAAGAAAATGATATTGATCTGAAAACCAAGATGTCTAAATATATGGCAAATATCTCCTTTTATAGGCTAAAAAGAACTATTCATTTTGTAATTAACTATTGAATTAGTGATCAACTATTGGCTTAGTGGACTTGGTGGTTTAGGTATGGATTTGTTTTCTGGACGAAATGGCATTGTTCCAATCAGAATTTGTCACAGTGGTCTTCATGAAAGGTGTAGGAATCTGTCTCAGCTTTCCACTAAAAGAAGAATGAGCATATTTGAACTTCTAGAACCCGAGATATGGACTGAAAACTAAACAGTATCTGGGCTGTAGGACAGATTCATACTTCTCTTTTGATGCTAAGATTTGGACTCCAAAACGGCATAATTGAGTTTTGGACTCTCATCAATATTTTAGGCCTATGTCTCAGCTTTCTAGCCATATAAACCAGACTAAAATCTAAGATCTATAGCTCCAGATATGACCCAATGACTGAATGGTGTTCTAGTTTGAATTGAACCAGCATCTCTTTTCTAAGCTTAGCCTTTTTTTTGTTCTTTCACTTTCAATAGTTAATCACATCAATCAATCCTTTGAATTGTGAGATATGTCTGCATAAAATGAGCATTTACCATACATAAAAGTTATCTTATATTATCAGACTTGTTATTATAAAACATGCTTAAGTTAGCAAATTTAATGATACTTTAAGTGCAATATGATGATATAAAGCTTAATAAGAATGCACTTTTAAGTACTAATCACGACAGATGATGGTTTTTTTGTGGCGGATTGTCACTAGCAATGTTTTTCTTTTCTTTTCTCTCTTCTCCCTTAAAATTATCATTGGCCATTAAAAAGTTTAGGGTAGTCCCCTTAATTACGTGTATTTAAGTGTTGGTCCTTATTCTTTTTACTTGTAATTTTTATGCTTGGCCTTTTTGTAATTTTTCATATATATATTTTTTAATTTCATTCTTCAATCCAAATTTATCGTGTTTTTGTTTTCAATTTTGGTCCTGATTCTTTAATTTTATTTCTTACCCTTTTTGTAAAGTTCCAATTGTTTTTCAATTTTATCATTTGATAAAAAATATATATTATTTTTTTTAATTTAGTCCTCACAATTTTGGTGGTTATTTTTTCTTTTAATTATTTTATGAATTTAATTTTTCTTTTGAATTTAACTCTTCAATCTGAAATTATCGATGCTCTCCTTTTAGTTTTTTCAAATTTAATCCTTACTCTTTAATTGCTATTTTTTTCTTTTGAATCCTTTTTTCTAATTGATTTTTTTAAATTTCATCATTTGATATTTGATTTATTAAAAATTATGCTTCGTGGTTTTTTCGTGTTTGATACTTTTAATCAAATGGCTTGAGACATGGTTTTATAAGTTAAGATGGGACAACATCATTTTTTTTTCTTATTTTCTTTTTTGATCTTAATACTCGACATTGATTTTTTTTACAAAATAGGCTTCATGGTTTTTTTAATTTTCATTTATATCAGGTTATCCTGATCTCATAACTTGGCTCGTGAGTTTAGCGGGTTAGCATAGGTAGACTCACACTTTTTTTTTGTTTTTATTTACTCTTTTTTCTTCTGGTTCCTTTTGTAGGGTTCAATTTGTTTTTAATTTCATTCTTTAATTTTTGGTTTGTTGAGGATTGAATTTCATGGTTTTTTCATATTTTGTTTTTTGGTCAAATGGCTCGAGTCACAAGTTTTATATGCTAACAATAGTTTTTTAAATGTTGAGTTTCGTGATTTTCTTCATTTTCCTTTCTATCAGGTTACTTGATCTCCTAACCTGAGTAATCTTGGGTTTGGCAGATTGATCCAGGTGGGATCTAGCCTTTTTTTGTCTTACAATAGTAGATTTTTTTTTATTCTTTTGTATGATTATTTTTTTTTAATTTCATCCTTTAATATTTGATTAGTTAAAAATTGGGCTTCAAGCTTTTCTAAATTTGGTGTTTCTAGTTAAATAACTCGGGTTACAAGCTTAATAGGTTAACACGAGTTGACATCATTTTTGTTCTGCTTATTTTCTGGTACATAATTGAATTTCTTAATTAAGCTTAGGTCCGAGATATCACAAGTTATGATTTTGAAAGATTAACCTGGATATAGGAGATTCATCTTGATTTCTTGGTTTTTAATGTTATTAAATTAGGGTTTTCTTTTTATGTTATTAAATTAACCGAACTTATTATGCTTAGTTGACTCAAATTTCTTTTACTTCTTTATAAATCCTAGCGCCTCCTTAACTTTTTACTTTTTATGTCCAAAAACATTTGGCCTAACCAGTGGCGTTACACCAACTACCGATATAAGTTTGCTTGGGTCACTTTTTTTTCTTTTTTAAATTAATTATTTTTTGTTTTCAGCCTTTGATATTTGGTTCATTATAATTAGGGTTTTCAATTTGTTTCGATGTGGGTTTCATGGTTTTAACACTATCTCAAACCTAGATTGTAGGTTTCACAAGTTGACTACTGTTGGCCTAGATCAATTCAATGTTCCACCATCTTAATATTTTTTTTTAAAAAAAACTATGTTGCCCAATATGTCACTATTTAAGTATTTTAGAAGTGTTTCAGCCATTATACATTAAATTTTTAACTTCCTAACATTTTGATATTTTTTTAGGCTAAAAAAATGAACTGATCCACACCGTAGTGCGAGCCAGAAAGCTAGTGGAACACTACTCTCTATAAGTGCTCTCTTCTCTTCATTTATGACTTGAGATTTTTAAATTTGAAATTTTAACATATTGAATTATTTCTTATAGATGTATCATACTTTTTTTAATCCCTATTATCATACATGTACAGCGTCGCAATGATTATCCTCTCGGATCAGGATATTCATGTATGTAGATGGAAAGAATAAGTAATTTTTTTATCAGTTAAAAAGGTTTGGATTCACCATCTATTGTTTTGATCACTAGGAACCCTAACTGGTCTTCAAAGTCTAGATAAGGGTACTGGTTGTGTATTGGGAGGACAATATCACCCATAATATATCCTACCTAAGGTAAGCTGCATTGCTATTTGTTTAATTACTAAGGTATTGTTGTGTTTTTCTAATCATTGGTTTATCTATTGGTTAAAACAGGTCCACCCCTAATAGCATGGACCATGACTTTATGGGTAGAGCCTAGCCATTCTAAAGTCCAAACATATTTTTTTTTGTATTTTTATTTCTTTTAATATTCAGGAATGCGTTTTATGTATAAGTTTATAATTCTTGATATTTAAAATTTAAAATTGATTTTTTGATGTTTTTTTTTTAAATGTAGATCAAGTTCTTATAGATTTAATATACTTGTTATTAAATCCAAAAATGCATGCAAAGACATAAACAAAACTATTTTTCTTGAATGTTTTGTATTAAAAAATGTTAAATCGTATCATATATTTTTTTATTATTATATTTTTTATGGAAATATAATTTTTATTTGAGAGCTTGGCCATATGCAATTAAAATATTCAGAAATATGTAAAAAAAAAAGCAAACACACATACATATTTCCTTTTACTAATTAACTCACACATCGATACAATTACAAATATTTACACAATCATCACAATTAAACACAAATCGACAAAACACATTAAAAATCATATGAATCCTAAAATGGACCTTTCAGAGGTTGAGGAAAGCTTGGAGAGGCTATTACACAGTGCTGGAAATGGAAGAACAATAGCTACGCATGGGCTCTACACACCATCGTCACTGCTAGTGCGTGGAATCATGCACCACCATGTTTGAAATGGAAAAATCTAGTGGATCTGTGGCAATTTCCTTTCTTCTTTCTCCCAATGCTAGTGATGAAGATCATTATTACCTACAAACAAAGATTATCATGCACAAGTAGTTGACTTTTTTATCCTTCTCGGTTTAACTCTTTTTTCTTTATTGTTTCTTGTTTTCTTCTTCTTTCTAGTTGCTTCAACAATCAACAGTGAAGGGAATTTGATCTGTTATGACTAGTAGAGGTATGTTGGTTGATGGTTGAAATCAAGAAAGGGATTAATTATTATTTTTTTTTATTATAGTGAGAGGGAGAAATGAGATTATTTGGTTTTGACTTTAAAAGAGATGGTCTACATTAATGATTGAAGGGCTTGAATGGATCGTCTACTAGAGGTTGCTACTAGCGCTGATTGGTGGGTCTTGTTTGATGGTTTTGGAAAGAGCTTTTGTTGTCAACAATGAGCATGGATTATAACATCCTAAAAATTTCAAACAATATCAAGTCTAATATTACGTCATGGTTAACAAAAAACTAAGGAATTATTTTTTTTATTATCTCTACCAAAACTTTAGCAATGTTCCATTTGAAAACTCAATATCCCTAATGTTGGCATCATATCTCAATCATTGTTTAATCCATTCAAGATCCATTCAACTTGATTGTTTCCACAAGAGTCATTAACGATGATGCTTTATCACATTTCATATCAAAAAAATTAATGAACAATTACACTACTTATCACAATAACTAAGAGTTTATGATTACAATTTAATTTATACATTATAGTAATATGAAGTTTATATATGCGATACATAATATTTATGGAAAGATTACCCATAAATATTATATCATTCATATTTACAAAAAGTTCATACTTTAAAACTATCCGATATTAGTTATAATTACATACTTTAATAGTCTATGATTTTGTCACTTACAAACATAAATAACCAAAATACATTATATAAATGGGTCCTTAATAGAGAATCTAAACCAGCACAAAGGCACCAAAGTAACTAATCGTGGTGATCTTGAGATGTACCAGAAATATCCACACAAAATAATAATGAATACTTCATAATTAAACTCCACCATTTAAACCAAGTAACTTAATTTTGGCACAAAATGTAAATGTCAAACATAATATCCTCTACATGTGATTCATACTCCATTTCCATGTTACAATATACCAACCATCTAGTATTTTCGATTTAAATTCGACAATACATGTTGGAGAACCTATAATTTGGCTTTCCTTCTCGGAAACTATTCATTATGATAATTTCTTCAACAAAATTCAACACCACACATCAATTGCTTCAATGAAATTCCACGCTACATGACATTTCTTTCATTTGAATTCCACACTATACGACAATTCCTTCAATAGAATTCCACATCAAATGACAATTCCTTCAATAGAATTCCCCATCACACGACAATTCCTTTAAAAACATTCCACAACACTTGGTAATTCTTTTATCAGAATACCATATCAATTACAACCTCTTTTAGGAAGTTTTAGTTCAACATTTAATCAAACTCCTTTTTCTTTTATATGTTCAACGGTATTACCATGTACTCTTACATTTAAGGAATTCACAAATTGAATAAAAATGCATAAAACAAAAAGTCAAGGTGCAAGGACTTGCTACTATCAATTTAAATTGTCCTAACTAAGAAAGGAAACAAAATGACAACAATTTTAGATCTGATTCTCCTAATTTATATGAAATTTATATAAGGTAGCAATTGTTATCCTGGCCTGTCTAGGATATAATTTCAGCTATAAGACTATTTAAGCTAGGGAATTATATTATCTTAGGTTATTTTATTCCTATATGTGCGGCAATATTGGCATAAGGGTCAAACTTTTTTATATTTATCATTATAATAGTTTTTAGGCTTATTTGATTTATTTTGAGTTTAATGCCTGTCTAGGATATAATTTCAGCTATAAGACTATTTAAGCTAGGGAATTATATTATCTTAGGTTATTTTATTCCTATATGTGCGGCAATATTGGCATAAGGGTCAAACTTTTTTATATTTATCATTATAATAGTTTTTAGGCTTATTTGATTTATTTTGAGTTTAATTGTAAATGAATCTATAGCAACCCTCAAGTTTTGGGTCCGTTAGTCATTTTTTATAGTTTATTACATATGTTAAGCTTTAGTTTTAGTTGGGTTTTGTTTTGTTTTAGGTCTTTAGTCTATGATCCATTAGAGTCAGTCAGGTTGTTTGTTGAGTCTATTGAAGTTGTTTATAGTTATCAAATTTTAGTAGCCATGGATTATTGAATAAAATTAGTTTTTTGCTTAGAGCAACACACTAATTTTTAATGTTCTTTCTATATATACTTTAGGTTCTTGATTCTTTATAATCAACAGATCCAAGTCAATTCCAATACCTTTAGTAATCTTTGAATCAAGGTTCGATCTCAAATATGATTTTTGGCTTTCTAGAATTGTCTCATTCTTGCTTGTGGATTTCTGAATCTTTATATCCATGAGGTTCAAATCCAAGGATGTGTTTGAATAAGCATAAACAATGGGTTGGAATTATTTAGGTACTAGTTAAGGGTGTTTCCTTGAAAATTTGGAGGGATATTTGAGGTTGGACCAGTAGTGGATAAAGCACATACCATTGAAGTACTAGGTAGGTGCCTGTCACCTCACCTTTTTAGTTATAGAAATGTTGTTAAAATTTATCTATATATGTGAAATGAGTATTGAGATAAATTATGGAAAATTATGTTAAAAGAATTTAAGTTGGTTGCATGAACGAGAGCTATTTTTTGAAAGCATTAAGCTGGTTGCATAAGCGGGGACTATGTTTTGCAAAGAATTAAGCCATCTACATGTGCAGGAGTTATGTTTAAGAAAATTATATCGCCCGCATAAGCTGGGAATTTTTTGCATGCATGTTTTTTTGGAACTTTTGTTAAATGTATGTCGTCATTTATATCTTCTGGATGGCTACTATTCAATGAACCTTGATATGAGTTCTGTCAATATTGTAAAATATCAAAAATTAAATTCCTTTTTATTCACTTATAATGTTTAGGGTAAATAAACTTATAGCAAGCTATTATCTTTGGTTTTGATGAGGAGTGGCGCCTTAGTTCTTTTAGTTTTTAAGACTTCAAAATGTTTTCTTTTAAAAACACATGATCCTCTCGGTCTAGTGTTCATCAAGGTTTCCTTATTGTAAATGAACCTTAACTAGTCATTGCATTTTCAAAGGTCAATCAAGAGCACTAAGTTAATCAACCTAGTATTGTAAATACCCATTAATGGCTCCTAAATGTCAAATAGGGGTATTAGGTTCCATAGTTAGTCATCCCAACGATGCATGCCATATGTTATTAAAAAAAAAAGTTGAATAAGTTGTCTACTTATAGTGGTTGTGCATACCCCCTATATATTGTTATATTTAACAATTACATTAGTGCACTAAGTTCACTTTTGAGGCCTACAACCCTCTTATGGAAGATTCAAATGGCTAAAAAGGGTGAGATTCCATGGTAGGTGTTCTTTCTCACTCAGGTTATTTTCCATTCCCTTCTTTCTTTATTCTCTAATCTTTCTATTTATTTCTTCCTTCCTCTCAAAATGGTCTTTCTTTTCCCTTATCTTTTCGTTTCTCTCCTTATTTTTTACTTAATTTTTCTCTTTTTATATTTCCACTCTTCTCTCTCAAGTCTTTCCTTGTTTTGCCCTCTCTGAGTAGGGTTTGAGAGGGGTATTTATAAGAAAATGAGGGAGGGTTTAGGGTCTTTTATTGGCTAGATCAACACCCTTGATATTCAGGAAGACATCCTAGCCCTTAATCTCTCTAGAACTTGTCTAATTTTCTACTACAAATCTAGCTTAAAGGGTACTGGAACATTGTAATATTTTGAAGGCTTGTTTACATGTCATATAGGGTTTTTGGTTGGCTTGACATGGCATTTATTGGCTAGAGACAAACTAGAAAAATAGAGATGCAGGGGAGAAGAAACTAGATGACGTGTCGGCTCTCTTCTTGCTGAATGAAGCGTCACTTGTTTTTGGGATTAAGATTCTTAATTACCTGAAATGACATCAATTCCATTAATCTATTTTAAGTCTATCACTTTGGTTTCTTTTTCATTTCAGCCTGCCTTTAGAAACTCGCAATTCAGCCCAATATTGGTTTTATTTTAGAAACCCTTTCAATTTGGCCCTCGGTCACTCTTAATTTGTCCCTATATATTAGCGTTGTTAATATATGTTCTTTAGTTCCTCAAATTATGTAATTACAACCTAAGTTACATTTTATCTCTAAAATACTATTCAATTAAGTCCCTAATTAAAACAAAAAATGCCCTTCTTATTCCAAGACCTTTTCACTTTAGTCCATGAACCTTTAATTCTTTTATTTTTGGTTGAATTGACTCTAAATTTCAACAATTTTCTTCAACTAACCCTCCAATTGAATTATTTGGAATTTTAAACTTTCTATCCCTTTCATTTTAGTCTTTGGCTTATTTATCCAATTTTTCCCTTAATTCAATTTTTTTTCCGCAACTAAACCCTAATTGAATGAACTTTCAAACTTTTCCATCTTTCCATTTTGACCTTTGATCTTTCAATTCTTCCAATTATGACAAATTCCATCCCTTTTTCCAAATTTGTTTAATTAAACCCAAAATTACAGTCCCACATTTAATTCTAACTAGTTGCAAATTAATTCTTGCTTGTTTACAACCCAAAACCTTTTTTTTGAAAGATAATTTTTTTAAAAAAAGAAATTAAAAAAAAAATTTATGGAGAGTAAAAATTAGGTTATGACAATTTGCATGAATGGACCAAATCCCCATTCCCCTAAAACCACTATGAGAATTGCCTAGATTGTTCTAAATTGTAATTGCAAATGAATGCACAAAGTTCAAAACAAGATTTTTTAAGCTTACATTAGAATTTTTTTTTCCCAAAAGACAAGATAGTTAAATTTTGAAAAATCATCATGAGTAAAGAATTCCTAATGAAATCAAAGATAAATGTTATGAGGAAAGGATACGGTCAAAAAAATGTTGATTTAGGCCATGAATAAGCTAACTTAAAGGGCACAATCAAGTTGAGTGGACAACATCATAGTTGAGAAATAGTTTGTCACTCCTAATAGAATAATTGATAAAGTAGAATTTTTTGTGAGTGCACGTAAAAGGGCAATAATTATGGTGGAAGGGCAAGGCTAAATGACACAGAGGTGATCATATGAATGGTCTATATGGGTGAACTCAAGTAAGTTGGTAAGACGAGTGACTAGTAGAGCCAACCCTGAATAGAAGTAGTAGGTCCTACTATAAAATTTGAAGTTGGATTATAAAAGGTGAAAACCTATATTTCTAACTAGATAAAGATACTTACATGTCATCTATTATATAATGTTAGCAATGTGCAATGTTTTGTAGAAATCCCTCATATATGTCAAAAATATGCTTTAATAAATTTAAAAAGCCAATAACGATCTCACAAGGTTTCTTCCAACGAGACAGATCCCTCCCCTCTCTTGAAAGGACCATGAAATGGGCCACTCTCTTGAAAGGACCACGAGGTAGGTTGCCTCTCGAAATGACTAGGAGGTAGGTCCCCCCTCAAAAGGACCACAAGATAAGTCACCTCTTAAAATTCTCAGATAAAAAAGCACTCAGTGAGGTTGGTTACCTCTTAATTTAGCCAAAACTCAATATTCTCCAGTGGAGTTACCTTTTGACTTTCATATATTTTCCAAAATTTTCATATACACCATCTTTTATTTACAAGTTTACGACATAGAGCCTATGAAAAATCATTTCTATAAGATTTTGTATTGTTAGCATTGTAAAAAGAGGGCAACAATTGTAACCCATTTTTATTCCTAATGTTTTTTCTAAAAAATAGCTAAAACCATATTCAAAATAATTTAGAATTTTTTTCAAATAAGCTTTACAAAACTTTCTCGCGTTAAAATAGACAAGAAAACTCTTTTAAAAAAATTTCTATTTAAGAGGCATTCTAGGAGTTAAATGAAATTTGGCTATGATTTAAGGAATTAAAGGATCAAGGACCAAAATATCAATTTGACATGGCTTGGGAGGTTCTATTAATTCAATATGGATAGCCAATTTTGTCTTTAACTCAAGAAATTTGAAAATTCAGATGGCATTTTGAAAAAAACACAAAAATGAGAGGACTTATCCAATTTTGATAGGGGATCCAATTGCAATATATTTTCTTGGTAGGGACTTTGTCAACACCACCTCACCATCATCATTTTTGCCAATTTAGGAGTTGGTTGACTTAATTGGAGTGTCGATTTCCCTAATTTTAAGGTTGTTATGTGTTTATTGTTATCCTTTATATCATAACCCAAATTTGGACTTCCTTTGTCAGATATTTTAAAATAATCCAAAAATAGCAAAAATAAAAAATAAAAAAAATAGCAAAACAAATAAAAAAATTTCAAAAAATATATTTTTGATGTATTTACGTCATTTTCAACATTGTTTCAAAAGAATTTAAAATTAAAAAAAAATTAACGCATCCATTTTAAAATCATTGATTAATTTTTCTTATCGAATCGACATTGCTAGAAAATATCGAATCGACATCTCATCAGTACAACATCAGCATTACAAAAAGCCAAAGAACTTACATGGGGTTCTTTCTTTGTTAAAACCCCTATGTTTATCGAATGCCTCTTGTTCCATTGTTTTTCACTATGATCCATACTTCCATGAAATTACTTTCTCTATCAATGCAGGTCATGGCGAGCTTTTCTTCGTATTCAACAAGTCCAATTTCTTTGTTATCATTGCCCTTAGAGGCTAGTAGGGGAAGTGGAAACAAATAATGACTCTCCATTTTCACATCAAATGTAAAGACGTTTTTCTTCCAAGTGAGCCATTCACAGATACTTTTGTCATGCGATGAAGGGACTCTTCATGAGGTAACTTCACTTTATCCAACAACTTTCATTTTCAAGTTGCTAATTCAAACAACTCGACTCTAATACAGTGGTACATATAGAATTTTTTTTATCATATAAGCGAAACTTGAGATTCAAGAATTTCACAATCTTATAATGTAAAGGTTTTGACCTTTTAATCATTAGGCCAGATTTTATAGTATCATATCGTGTTTTTGGAATCAGGATCTTTTACCATTGTTTGATAGAAGGGTTACACATATAATAACAAGGTCCATTGCGTGTATAGCAAAGTAAAACTCTTTGATTTGTCGATGACACAATTTCTATGTGGCCAGGAAGAAAATCAAATGATATTTTAGGATGGTTCTTCAAAGTGTCAGTCCAAACAAAGGAAACATGATATTGATTATACTTTGGATAAGGAAACCAAAGACAATGTTAGTCATTTACCTGTGTAACTTTGTGAAAGTAGACTCATAGGTTAACTTGTTGTATTCCTTATAAAGAAGACTACATTTCCCCACACTCTTTTAATGAATGTGTCAAAACTTCATAGATTACGTCCCGGTATAGGTCTCAAGCTGAGTCCATGGTAAAGTAGAGACTTTTATTACTACAAGCTATGTTTCTTGATTGGAAGTTTGAGCGAATCCTTCTTAATACCATCAGATGTCGGCAACTCTAGACTTTGGAGAGGAAAACAGAATTAGGGGAATTTTATTTCAAACTACAAGCATGCATGTTTAAACATATGAGCATGTTTTATATGATGAACTCGTCTTTCAAGGGGTGACATATGGTCGTAACTCTTGCATGATGAAACAAGAATTATGATTCTTGCTCAAACTCTACAATAAAAATTTCTTGAGTAATGACCATTGTGTCACTTATAAGTCTTGATTTCAAGATGCCTCAAGGAGGACTTGCCTTAATGCAAAATAAAGATAGCACATACAACCTAAGGACAAGTTTTATTCATTAAGTGAGCATGGGTAGGTGATGATGTGCATCATGGGAATTATAATCCATCTCGTAAAGTTAAATCTAATATGCAAGAGGATTCAGATGGTCCAATGACAAGAACGAGAGCGAAACAACTACAAAAGGCCTTGACGAGTCAAATTGAAATGATTGAAGTTGCGTCGGAGTTAAAAATTAGCAATCAGTTTGAAATTAGTTCAAGGGTGCTTATTTACCTACAATTAGAACTTAGAGATGGGAAAAGCCCTTAATAGTTCTTTTGATGCTGGAGTACTTGAATTTGGGTTAATAATGCAAATAAGTGAAGGAATTAATGTTGTTTACGGTCAGAACAGTAAATGAATTTGAACCTGAATTTGAAGTCATCCATTGCATGTGAAAAAAAGACTAATCTAGGTGGATTTCAAGTTCAGAACGTGATTTTTTTAGATTGTCTAACCATGATTGCATTGGACTTTTGTGCAAGAAGTTATAGCCATTTTAAATTTGGTCTGTTTATGTTTCAATTAAAGTCAGAAAATATGTGCTAGTTAAATTTGTCTAGTTACTTTGTCAAAGTCTAATATTTGGGCTTGACTTCTATCATGTTGAATTTGTCCTAACTTTAGAGGGATGTTCCAATTATAAATATAGTATCAGAATATGTAATAAAGGACTTTTGGCCAAGATTTGAAACTTAATTCATAGAATTAAGAGCTGTTCTTTCAAATTGATTTTGTGAAGAACCCTACCTGACTTATCACTCTTCAATCACAAAGAGTGTGGCGTCAAAATCCTAGATTGATCTTTATGGCGTTCAGATCGACTTATCAAAGTATCATTCTAGTCTATTCTCCATCTTATTTACCTTAAAATCACTATAATCCAACCTAAACACCAAAAGAAAGACAACATAACCAAACTCATCCTTCATCCATTTTCGTCAGATTCATTGTTGCTGATTTTCGAATCATTCAAGGCACATCAATAGGTTTTCTACCTGGTTTCAAAAGGATCTCATATTTGCCTAGTGATAATCTTTGTAAAGACAGTACAGGGGCGTTGCAAGAAATGATTAAGGCACGTATGCCCACCATTACCAAGCAGACACTCAGTTATGAATTGGGTGTTTAACGCATCTGAACCCTGACTAATAGTCATAGGAAAAATTGCTAATCTCCCACCAAACTTTGAAGCTTATGTGTGCTTGAAAATTTAAGATATGTGATGCATGAGGCAATTTTATACAATGCATGAATAATATGTATAAAAAGTTAAGGCGTAGATGCAAATAATAAAAGGAATGCATATTAATAATAAACACATAAATCAAACAATAAAACATGATAATCAAACATTAAAAAAAAGCTTAATCCACAAAGGGTCCCCAATGGAGTCGTCTTTCTATCGCACATGTGTGGCGTTGCAATGAACGTTCTCCTGGTATAATCTAAGTGTATATGGTGTGTATGGAATGGACAGGACAATGAATTCTTGTTTTTTATCAGTAGAAAGAGGGAATAAGAGTCACCACCTAGTATTTGGTCACTATTAACACCCCTAATACGTCTTACCTGAGGTAAACCACATTGTTTAATTGTCTAATTAAACTACTTGTCTGATTGTTGGGTTATCTAAGGTTGAAGACAAATCCTCCTCGATAAGAAGATCTTTATCTTATTAGGTAAAAACCTAACCGTTCTAATGTCAATAAAAAAAAACAGCTTTTTTAATATTGAAAATAGTCTTACATATAAGTTCGTAATCTACTAAAAGAAAACAAAATATTTTTTTTGTATTTTTGAAATATGGGCCTAATTCTTAAAGTTTTAATAAACTGGTTATTAAAACCCAAAATGCATGCTAACACATATTTGTTTTTGAATTTTTATTTTGTATGAAAATATGATATGAAATTTCATATATTCTTAAGAAACTTGGTCGTATACATGAAAACAAGATATTTTTTTGTTGTTTTTTCTATATAATGTTTTTGCAACATTTCGGAGAAAACCGAGTATTTTAATACTGAATTTGTATCTTTATAGTATAAAAATACAAACCAATATTAATAAAAATAGATAGAAAAATACACGAGAAAATCACAAATTTTTTGAAAGGATTTTTGTAATTTGTTTTTTTGTTTTTTTTATATATAATGTTATATATAATTATAATTATATATTAAAATATATTAGGATGGGTGCGTCCCAGTTATATGGGTTGAGCCCACCCTAGCTAGGTCGAGACTGGCCTAATAGTAATTGGGTCGAGGTCAGCCCAAAAAAACCAATATCGACCCAACATACTCTATACGAAGGGGGGCGGGGTCAGGCCTAGCCTAGACGTTTTGGTTTGGGCCAACACTAGTCTGGTCCAGGAACAATGGTTCTCCACTGTTCACGTGAATAGTGAAGAGTGAATTAATCCATTGTCCACTATTCACATGCTACGTGAACACTAGAGAGTGAATTATAATCCACTCTCAACTATTCACGTAGCATGTGAATAGTGGACAGTGGATTAATTCATTCTTCACTATTCACGTGAACAGTAGAGAGTGCATTAATCCGCTGTCCACTATTCGCATGCTACGTGAACACTGGAGAGAATTATAATTCACTCTCCACTGTTCATTAGGAAAACAGTGGAGATGGGGCAAAGAAGAAAAAGAAAAAGGAGAGGTTGACTTGGCGATGGTGGTATTGTAGTTGACGGTGGCGATGTTGTGGCGGTAACGAGGAAAAGCTGGTGGTGGTTACTATTGTTTTTCTTCCATATGCAGAGGCACAAGTTTCTTCTTTTTCTTTTTCTGTTTTTGTTTCTGTTTTTCCTCCTCTCTTGTTTCTTTTTTAGTTTATTTTCTTTATCCTCGATCTTTTTTCTTGTTCTTGTCTCTGTTTTTGTCCTTCCTCTCTTTTATTTCCCTCTTTGTTTTCCCTTGTTTTTTCTTCTTCTTTTTTCATTTTTGTTTCGTTCTTTTTTTATGCCCCTCTGTTTGTTCTTTCTTTCTTTTTCATTCTCACTTTTTGTCCTTCTTTCTTCATTTTCTCATCCCCCAAGAGGGGGTATTTATAAGGGGGAAGGGGGAGAGAGCCATTATACCCTTGTCCAATCGCGTTGAATGGGTAAAATGGTTGGGCAGCTGCCCCAGAGCTATCTACAGGGCTTATCCCCTTTGTTTTTTCCTCTCGATGGTAGACCATGAGAAGGGTGTGGGTCATGTCGGTTTTTTGGGTTTCTATAGAGAGAGAGAGAGAGGGAGACAAGCATTGCAAAGGAGGGGGGAAAAAAAAGCTTTCTTCCCCTGCCTTTACGCATCCAGGGAAGAAGATGATGGCAAATAGTGCCATCAAAATGACATTGTTTGCAGCTCTCTTTTTTTTTATTGAACAGTAAGTGAAACAATGTCTTTTTGTATAAAACATGTCGTTTCATTTAAAAGAAAAGGGTGCTAAAAAGTGTATTTTTTCAAATCAGTCCTCAATGTTTTATTTGTGCAATCCAGTCCTCAATTAATATTTTGATTTTAACAATCAATTCAATTGCATCCCTGTCAAATTCAATTGTCAGCCCTGAAGTTGGCCGCCTTTTTTTCATTTTGGTCATTGGTTTTGAATTTGTGCATTTTGACCCTCAATTGATCAACAAACTTTTAATTTCTTTAATTTGGCCCCTGATTCGATCAATTTCAACCTTTATATTTACGCGTCTTTTCCAGTTTGGTCCTTGGTTTTGGATTTCTTCAATCAAGTCCTTAATTGCCCATCAAACTTCAATATTTATGCAATTAAGCCACTAATTTGACCGAATTAACTCTTAAAAATTGTAATTCAACCCCTAAACTTTAATTTATTCCAATTAAAGCCTAAGTTGACTTAAAATTAATTTTTCTTGTTGTCAAACCCTTCATAAACTCAATTAACCTTTCAACAAAATCTAATTGAGTCCTTAAACATCTGATTTTGAACTTTTCTTTCTCAAATTGAATTTTCTTTGTTAATAGGGCTTTCATCAATTAAAAATATATTATCAAATTTCAATCTTTATATTTTTAAACTTTCTCAACCAATCTTGGGCCATTTTTGGGCGTTCTTGTGTCCTCTTCTCACTACTATATATTTTTTGTTCTCTTCTGACAATTTTTTTTCTTTTTTTCTTTTCTTCTTCCTTTTTTTTTGTATGGGAACTCAAAAATAGATAACAACAAAGATTGTCTGAGATAAGGTTAAAGAACAAATAACTAAAATGAGGGCACAACTAAAAGAAGAAATAAGGCTTGATGTCAAAAAAAAAAATGGAGGAAATACGTGAGTATTTTGCTTTATATTTTCCTCCCCCTCTAGAAGTTTTTGATTCAAGATGTTTTCCTCCCCTTCCATTTTTTTTATAAATTTTAATCTATTTGAAAATCTTTTTTGTATGGAATTCATTTTAATATAATTTTTGTTTATGATTTTTTTAATATAATTATTGTCGAACAAGTTTTTTTTGTTGTTGATGTTGGTGTTGTTGTTTTGAGTTTTTAGAATTATAATCTCAAATGCATTTTGAGATTATAACAACGACAAAAAATTATCATTGGTGTTTTTGTTGGCGATGTTGGTGACTTTTCATCAAAATGTTACAAAATATGTTTGAATTTCCAGTGAAATCATTTTAAAAATATTTGATCGACGATTCCGTAAATAGGTGACAAAATTTTTTTTTGATGGAGTATGTGTGATAAAATATTCCATCAGCAATTAAGGGTGCATTCTAATGGAATATGTGATGGAATATTTTGTCCATAATTAATGTTGCTGGCAGAGTTCTTCATAGAAAATGAGTGGTAAGATCTTGTTTTTATAATGCTAATATTCCATTGATGATCTTGTCAAAAATTAATTGTTAAATTGATTAAAAAAAACAAATTCCCTGCTAGTATATTGCCGACGACATGTTTTCATCAGCTATTTCATCAGTATAGTAATTTTTTATTGAAGTTTTTCTTAATGCCAATAAGATATATACTTAGTCGATTTTGTTTTTAATTTTCTGGTCGTGTAGCAAAGGTAGTTCGGCTTTTAGAATTGTGTATGAAAAGGAGTTATTGCCATCTTTCGTTAGTTAAATTATAGCATGGGAGCTCATAGAACTGGAATCCATATGACAAGTTCACGTAGGAATAATACAATCATCCATGATTCTAAGACGTTAAGTTGTGCGTGATTGGGGAAATATAAGAAATTTAAGTTTGAAGCTACAATATTAAAATAATTTTGATCAATTATGAGAAATAAGAAGAAGAAGAAAAGAGTTGGAGGATTTAATTTATTCAAATTAAATTAAGGCAAATTTTAAGTAAGGAAATAAAAATAAAGGCTAAATTATCAAGAAATACCCTGAACTTGGTTAAATTAAACTTGGCATTTGAACTTAAATATTTTTTATTTGAGTATTATTTTTCTGTTAATTTTAACCACAAATGATAATTTAGAGATGCATCACCCATTGCGAAAATATGCAATTTGAAAAAAAAATAGGAAGGAAAAAAACCTGGAAAAAGGAGCCTGTGTTTTACCCAAAACTCAAATAAAAAATTTAAAATTCAGAGGCTGAATTTCGTTTCACCAGAAATTTAGGATAATTTTAGATAAATTAATCATGAATAATGCCAAAGTTTAAACTGAGTTAATAAAGTACTGCAGATTGGGGTGTGGACAAGAAAGAAAGAAAAAATCTACTGAAAAAAAAGTTGCATTAGTTGGGTACATTTACGACGAATGAATGTAGATCTGGGGTATAAAACCTAGGTCGCTGGTATCATGATAGAAAGCCAAATCATCCTTACCTTTAGAGTTGCCAATCTCAAGTAGACAAGCTCTTCTTCTGGTTCCAATCGAAATCTAGGTCCATTATTGTCTGTCTTTTCTCGGTGGGACCAATGATCGATATTCTTGGTAATGAATATTCTTGATGTGTGCAGACCAACGAGCCCACCATGAGGGTCCTTGTCTGGTTTGGTCTATTATTAAGTTCATGCACCTGCTAACTTTAGAAAAAAAGGTTCGGCATATCTCCAGACCACTTGGTTTCGTCTACTAAGACATAAATCCAATGACGCTCCCTATCATCATAGTAAAAGATCAAAAGGTTTATTATGGCCGCTAGCTAGCTCTCTAATCAATGCTTAGTACATAACTAGTTTACTTTAATGGAGAGAGGAAGGAATGAAAGAAAAGTTAATGATAAGTAATAAAGTACTCAATTGCAAAATAAGTTTTCAATCGATAAAAACTATATTCAATTAGCCATGTAATAGAAATTGCATGGTTATGTTGATTATTTACAGATATAAAAGTCTTCCTATCTCATATTATTATTATTATGTATTATGACAGTGAGAATTCTATTTAGATTATTCACAACTTGATTTTTATAAACAAACTAAGCATATTAAGATTGACTTGAACGAGCTAATTTACATTTGTACTCTGACCTTATATAATCTCATACATAAAAAAATTATATTTCCTTGGTACATCATATGTTAAAGCTCCGACTGACCATAACTGATTTAACTCATTAATTAACGATAAAAAACAAACAATTATATTCTCACCTCGAATGTAAAGACTATGTATAACCATATATAAGAACATGAATTATGGTTTTATACACATCTCTGGGGCAAATTATATATTGTTAGTATGATTAACCAACAAGAATAAAGTGTAGCAAAGGATCTAAGTAGATTAAATTCATTTATACACAAGCTAATATGTACGTTCTGTGATTCCATTAAAAACTGAAGATGAAGCTCATTAAATTGCTTCCAAGCATCACCATTGAAAAAGTATCTCATGACTCCATCCACCTCATCATGTGATTGGTGTCATGTTATCTGCTCAATAGTCTTTGGAGACGTAGATAACCTTTACAGTCTATGAATGATTGAGAAATATCTTATTTTTTTGTATACGATAAGTGTCCTTCCTCTACCATTATTAGGTTTATACTGAGCATGTGACAAGTTTTGCACTCGATAAAAGTTGCATATTCACCATGGTACAACACTCAAAAGTTTGGATACATATTAATTTTTTGGTATCCTAGGGCAAGAGGTTTCATCATGGATTTTATAGTATAAAAGTTATCTTGCATCCTATTCCTTTTAGGTAACATGCTTTTATTCCAGAATCCTATCATAAGTAGCCTTATTCAACCCATAATTTGACTTGATGGTAAACATTTGTGCAATGGTTGACAATTTATTATGAGTTGTACATCTATCTCATAATGGTTTATTAGAATATTTCAAAAGTTCAAAAAAAATTAGAAGCATCTATATTTGTTTCTTCATCTAAAGAGATGTTAAATGAACCTTCACCTGAATAATCATGATTCATTCTCATTTCATCCATCATCATACTCTTATAATAATTACTATTATCATCCGTAAACCCATATATGTTGCTAGAACTAGAAGTTGAGTTAATCATTCTTTCTAACGTGGTTTTGTAAGGAACATAGGGTTCTTTATTTGCAAGCCAACATAAGTATTTCTCAACAAACCTTTTTTTTTTTTAATTAGATGCATCATCACAATATTCTTATGGTGAAACTTTTTATTAATACACTTCACACATAGACATCTAATTTAACTTTCATTAATATTCTTTAGATTAGAAAGTAAGAAATTAATAAAACCTTAAACCCCTTTAAGATAATCTTGTCTATACAACCTGATAAGGGAGAATCTCATGATTCTCCATAATATACGTTGCAATCTCTTCTGTTACTGTAATATTGCTAATGTATAGCTGTAGGATAATTACGCCATTAATTGTATCCTCATCTTTCCTATTATATAGGATTGTATAGCTATCATTAGGTTAATATATAATGAATAGACTTCTCCTTAGTGTTGTAAGGAGACATTTAGTCATTCCCACTGTCCTGTAAACATCTTTATGGTATCAAAGCTAGGTTTACAAATCTCCATGGCCAACTTATCTTCTCCTTCATTACCTGTTCTTCCACTCAATACAATGATGCACATGCTCACCATTAAATTGACTTCCTCCAATTACCTGTTGTGGAGAAATCAGTTTGTTCCCCTGTTAACTAGTCAAGATCTGTTTGGATTTTTAGATGGCACAATCATTGCTCCAAGCCTCATGGTTACAGACTCTAATGGAGTCATAAAGCCAAATCCTTTTTACAGTTCCTGGTTACATACAGATCAAATGCTGCTTAGTTTACTTTATTCTTCTCTTACAGAGGAGTCTATGAGTGAGGTGCTAGGACTGCAGCATTCTCATGAGGTCTGGCAAGTTCTTTAAGCCTCATTTTCTAACAGGTTAAAGACTCAAGAATTACAACTTAAGGATGAACTCCAGCTGATGCAACGTGGCTCTCGATCCATTACTGAGTTTTCTCGACTCTTTAAAGGTCTCTGCGACCAGTTGGCTGCTATTGGTCGTCCCATTGATGACACGGACAAAATGCACTAGTATTTAAGAGCATTGGGGCCAAACTACAAAATTTTCTCTACTACCATAATGTCACAGCTTCCATTACCGTCATTCTCAGATATTGTTCCAAAAGCCTTAAGCCATGAAATATTTGCAAGGTTTGTCAACCATTTGCCTTCCAATTCGGTTTATTATGCACAACAGACTTTCAAAATGACAGGAGTCAAGAAATGGAAATCTCGGCCTTCCTTGTCTTCTACACCCTCTGTCAACATGAAATCTTCATCCACCTCCTTTGTTTACTGTTAGTTGTGTGACAAAGAGAGACACATGGCCAAATATTGTTGGAGCTTCTTGAAACTCAAGAAGAAGCAATCGGCTCACCTTGCTGAAGCTTTTTCTGCCTGCTCCATTCAAGAACTGAATAACCCTGAGTGGTTTCCCGACTCTGGTGCAACCTCTCATATGACAAATAATCCTGACAACTTGGATGATCCTGCTACTTACTTTGGTAATGAAAGGGTGATGGTTGGTAATGGTCAGTCTCTGTCTATTTCTCACATTGGTTCTGTTTCCACAGTTGCTCCTCACAGTTCCATTCCTTTGTCTAATGTCTTGGTTGTTCCTGGCATTAAGAAAAATCTTATTTCTATCAGTTAGCTTACCAAACAAATTAATTGTCGTGTAATCTTTGATTCTCTTCATCTTATCATACAGGATCGTGTCACAGGAACGGTGCTGGGGGTCGGTCGATGTGAGAATGGTCTCTATGCCCTCGATCAGCATCATCATGCTCTTGTTTCACTTTTGTCTGCCCATAAACCGCGTGCCTCTGCTCAGTTATGGCATGCACACCTTGGCCATCCCAATTATCATATTATTTCTTCTCTTTCCAGATTAGGGTCTATTCTTTATAGTAATAGATCACTGCCGAATAATTCCAACATTTGTGTTGGTTGTCAACTTGGCAAAAGCCACCGTTTACCTTTTTCTCTAAATGATGAACATTGTCGCATGCCATTTGATCTATTACATTGTGACTTATGGGGTCCGTCACCAGTATCTTCTATTACTGGATACAGATATTATACTATTTTTATTGATGATTGTACTAGATTTAGTTGGATATTTCCTTTGAAACACAAATTTGATTTCTTTGATACATTTGTTAATTTACAACACTATATTGAGACTCAATTCTCCACATAAATAAAATCTTTCCAATGTGATGGTGGAACGGAATTTACAAATAATAAGTTTCGCTCTCACTTGCACTCTTGTGGTATTGTTCTTCGTCTAGCATGTCCTTACACCCCCAGTCAAAATGGTGTTGCTGAACGCAAACATCGTCATATCACAAAAACAGGTCTTAACCTTATGTTTCATGCCCATGTGCCAGTTTCGTTATGGGCCGAAGCCTTTTCCACTGCTGTTTTTCTCATCAATCGACTTCCATCACCATCTCTTGATGGCAAAAATCCTTATGAAATCTTGTTTGGTAAGTCACCTAATTACTCTATGCTTTGTACTTTTGGGTGTCTTTGCTTTTCTTATTTAAAAGATTACTCACCCTATAAACTGTCTCCAAAATCAGCTCCATGTGTATTTTTAGGTTACAGTACTCTTCATAAAGGCTTTCGTTGTCTAGACCGAAAGACTCATCGTGTCTATGTTTCACGACATGTTTAGTTTTATGAACATCATTTTCCTTATACTGATGCCTCATTTCCTACTCTCCAGTCCAATACTGACTATACCTGTTTTTCAGATTGTGCGGACTGTGTTCCTAGTTCTTCTCATGATGTTTCTTGTGACTCTTTATCGTCCTTTTCTGTTTTGAAATCACCATATCTGCCTTGTAGTGATGTTCCAGGTTCCTTGAGTTCTTCACTGCAGGTTCCTATTTCTGCAGCGTCTCTCCCCGCCACTATACTTTTGGATTCCAGGGTTCCTTCTCCTATGCCTTCACCTTCTCCTGTTCCTACCAACCGCCATCACATGATTACCAGGGGGAAGGCTGGTATTTTCAAACCACGGTCGCATCATGCTTTGACTATTTTGTCTTCCAATCAATTCTTTCAGGCTCTTCTTGTTACCAAAGAGCCCAAGGGTTTTAAGTTTGCTGCAAAGAATCCTAAATGGCTTTCAGCCCTAGATGACAAGATTCTTGCTTTAAAGAGAAATGGTACTTGGACTCTTATTCCCCGACCTCAATCTCATAATGTCATTGGTTGTCGTTGGATCTTCAAAGTTAAACCTTGTCCGGATGGGTCTACTGAACGACATAAAGCACGCCTTGTGGCTCAAGGTTTCTCTCAGGTTCCTAGTCTTGACTTTGGCAACACCTTCAGTCCTGTGGTTCGTCCTGCTACAATCTGACTTATATTATCATTAGCAGTTGCTTCTGGATGGCATTTACATCAATTAGATGTCAACAACGCTTTTCTTCATGGTTTTCTCAATGAAGAGGTATACATGGAACAACCGCCAGGTTACATTGATCCCCTATTCCCTCAGCATGTCTGTCGCTTAAAGCATGCTTTGTATGGCCTGAAACAAGCTTCTCGTGCTTGGTTCCATCGCTTCGGCTCTTTCTTACATACACTTGGTTTTCACTCCAGTCCGACTGATTCTTCATTATTTGTTTATCATTCTAAGCTTGGGACTGTTTACTTACTTCTGTATGTTGATAACATGGTGCTCACTGGCAGTAGTTCTTCGTTGATTCGCACCTTCATTACTCGACTTTCCAAGGAATTTTCCATGAAAGATTTGGGTGATCTTCATTATTTTCTTGAGGTGGAAGTTCAACCTAATGAAAAGGGTTTGTTTCTTAGTCAAACAAAGTATGCCCTTGATCTCTTACACCGAGCTTCGATGACTGATGCCAAACCAATTTCCACACCTTTTATTGTTGGTCAACATTTATCAGCCGAAGGACAGTTGTTCTTCGATTCAACTCTGTTCCGTTCTTTAGCCGGTGCTCTTCAATACTTAACCATTGACACGACTAAAAGATTGATGTCTTTTCCCAAGTGTAGGAGTGTCGAAGTAATAAATAACCCGGCAAGACCAGGGTCGAACCACAGGGAGTTTAATTGTATAAATTATAAACAACAATAATGCAACAACAACAACAACAACAACAATAATAATAATAGTAATAGTAATAAAAATAGTAATAGTAATAGTAATAGTAATAGTAATAGTAATAGTAGTAGTAGTAGTAATAATAATAATACCAATAATACTATTAATAATGATAATAATAAAGATGATGAAGAAGAAGTTGATGAGAACTTTGAGATGGAAGATTAACGTAAGGATTAAACAATGATAATAACAAATGTCAAGGTTAGAGGATCCACTAATGGTATTTCAAACAAGTATAGTATAAACTCTTATTATTCAATTGGAAACCACACACAAGGAGGTTCCAATCAAATTATAAATTGTTAACATGATTACATTAGTTATTTTATTCGAATAATGCTAATACTTGTAAATGTTGTCAGGCATTCATGATTATAACTTATGTTAACAACAAATCAAGTTCCTTTCATAGCTCAGGTGTCGGTTATACCATACAGTATGGGCTATGAAAATGCCAAGTATTTGTTGTAC
>Ga0325403_1000733_pt1 | contig 24767 bp, 12 predicted proteins | sample PopdelMetagenome_19_FD_205665 | JGI IMG/M metagenome (GOLD analysis project Ga0325403, IMG submission 205665) | Populus deltoides microbial communities from Bellville, Georgia, United States - Xylem-PdKOR-R4 | ecosystem: Host-associated > Plants > Phyllosphere > Stem > Wood/Secondary xylem... | reverse complement strand
GAGAGCAAGAGCATGATCTTGATCTGAACACCAAGATGCCTAAATACATGGCAAATGCCTCCTTTTATAGGCCAAAATTCAGAACTATTGATTTGTTGACTAATTGATGAGTGGGTGGCCACATCTTAACTTGGTGACAATCCTTATCTTCTTGTCTGCCAAAAACGTCATTGATGACGTCATAATTTGAACAAACTTAAATCATGAAAGTTCTAGAGAATTGTCTCATCTTTCCAGGGTAAAATTTGAGATCATTTGGACTTCTAGAACTCGAGATATGGGCTGAACACTAAACAGTGTCTGGGCTGCAGGACAGATTCGGACTTCTCCGTTGTTGCTACAATTTGGACTTGAAAACGGCCTTTGTAAATCTTGGGCTCCACATGAAAGTTGTAGGCCTTTGTCTTATCTTTCCATCCATATAAAATGGACCTAAATCCAAGATCTACAGCTCTAGATATGACCCAATTACCGAACAGTGTTCCAGTTTGGACTACACCAGCATCTCTTTTCTAAGTTTGGCCATCTCTTTGTCCTTTCAATTTCAGTACTTCAACTAATCAATCAATTCTTTTATTTATGTGATAGGCCTGCATTTAAGATGAACATTTACCATAAATTAAAGGTATCTTATATAATTAGATATGTTATTATAAAACATGCTTTAGTTAAGGAGTTATTGATACTTCAAGTGCAAAATGATTATATAAAACCTTGATAAAAATGCATTTTTAAGGACTAATTAGTAGGTAATAACAAAAGAGAATTGTAGGCAAGTTTAGTGTTAAGGGTTTGCTAATATAGATAAAGTTATACACAAAAGCAAAAGTATAAATAAGTTGCCAAACTGTTAGGCATTTAAAGGACATTGTTGTTTGCATATTATATCAAAATTATAGAGGTAGCAGTGATCTTCTTGTTGCAGAAATCCAAATCCAAGTCAATAAAACAAAAAAATGTGATGGAAAGACAATAAAAAAAATAATGCAAAAAAATAAAAATGTGCCAAACGTGTGTGTTGCTAGCATGAGCAATATAAAATAAGATGGAATAATAATTTATGCAATAAAACAAAAAAACTTTGCTATAATTTGATGTTTTAGTTACATGTTAAATAGCTTGCAAAAAAATGTTTTTGCTTTGTTTGTTTTTTGTTGCAGATGGAATGGAATGTTGAAAACTGTATGTGTATTTGTGAATTATATGAAGTAAAATGTGTGGATGAGGGAAGAAAATAAAAGGTAAGTGTGTTTAATTTTTTTTTTAACATTATGCTATATACAATTTATGTTGCCATTATAAAACTTTATATAAAGTGAAACTAATTTCAAGTCTCATGGCGTCCACCAAGGAAACAATCATATGTGACAATGATTTGCAATTCAAAATAGAGTAATAAGTTGCAGGCACAACATTAAAAATAATAATAAGACGCAATGGAAGAATGTGAGGTTAAAAATCAAACCTTTGAGGGTGATGAGGATGTTGTCCGTTGTTTTTTCAGAGGTGGAAGTGATCGATCAAATATAGCTATGGTCTGCACATTTTCCTAAGCTTGAATTGCACTGCCACCCTCATTTTCGTGACTATTTTAACCAATGAGTTAAGGAGATGCATGGCAAAAGAACCATATGTCAAGAACCATGTAATTTACCATGTGTTAATGATAAATTTTTTTTTGTAAAGCAAGTGTGTGGGGAAAGGTAAACTTGCCTAAGCTGTTGTGCTGCAGTTTCAAAATCAAGTGCACGTCTTGCTCCATAGCTCAGGCTTGTTTCATTGATTGGGGATATGTTCTGGGGTGATTATTCCGAGAAAAGAGGAGCAATGTTGAGCTATGTGACAATATTTTATGGGGTACATGGATATATAGGAACCTGTTTTGTGGAGTTTAATGGAGTAGATGTCTTGGATGTGGTAGAGGATTCAGCAGGTGGTGTTTCTAGAGCATGGATGTTGTTATTTGTGGTGTCATCAAAGACATTTTTTATGATAATTTCACATCTATTGGTGGTGGATTTGAAAGTTCCAAAACGAAGCTAAAAAATCACGCTCTTGTTTAGCTTCGTTGCCATCGCAGGCGGAATAACTGAGGGATCAATAAATTTTTTGTCATAGACATAATGGTGGGCCGATGCTCCAAAAAAATTCTCAGCTGTTTTTCCAAATAGAAGGAAATTAGCGACATCTTCTCCATCAGTAACAATGCATTCTAAGCGGAACCTATGATATAAAATTGATGACATGTTCATTAATAAGGACTACACGATAATGTACCTGAGCAATATCAATTGTTTGTGCTTTTTTTTTAATAGGTTAATATTGTCTTAATTGATAAATTAGATGAGTTACCATGGAATTGGAAGAGAGTTGATAGCATCATGATCCATGCATGTGTAATTATTTTCGCTGCCACTAAGTTTTTTGTTGCGTTTTGGACAGCTTGGATACCACCATCCATGGGGAAAATCAAAGTTAACAATCAAAGCTTTGCAGGTGAATCTCAGGTGCTGGGAACACAAAGAAAATATATGTTAGAGGGGTGTGGTAAAATGAGTTTGAAAAATTAATTACATGAAGAAGATGAAGCATGTTATCAAAGTTAATGATAGAGGGGTGAAAAAAATAACTTTGTTCTCATAAGGATTCATGCAAAGAATTTCATGCAAAGAATTTCATGTATTGTTCTCCTATTTTCTTTGATATGTTCCTCCATTGATAAACTAGCATTTGAGGATGAGGGTAGTTGTTGGATCTCAACAGGTAGTTGTGCAAAGCTGAATGCAAAATTGATGGAAAAAGATGGTGAAAAAATAAATAGTTAGAAAAAAATTCAATAAAGACATAACATAGATGGTTGATGGTTGGATAACTTACAAATGTTTATATGCTAAGCATTCTGGTATGTCTGGATTGAAGTATCAAAGAGAGGCAACTGTACCGTTAAGATTTGGTTTTCCTTGTGAAGAAAAGAGTTTTTTTTAATAAAACAAAAGGGGAATTACTTGGGTTAGATTGAGAACAAAAATGTAAAAGATTTCTTTTAAAGAAAAATAATTAAATGGTAGTTAAAATTACCCTTAAATTCTGTGACATGAAATCCAGCAAATGCAATGATGACCAGAGAAGGTAGCTTGTGAAGAGCGAGCTCATCAAAGTCTCGGGCACTATCACCCCAAAGAGTTACCCGAAGTTCCTCACCACTTGCAAAAAAAATACAAAATAAATTTGATCAATAAATTTGACAAAAGTAAAGTAACTGGATTTAATCTTTCAACTCACCGTATGTTTTTAAGAATGAATTCTCTCTTATTTTCAAGCATTTGTCCACAAACCATAACTTGTTCGAGTGGTTGCAATGCTTTAAGTCTTCCAAGGACATCTTAGAAAATAGCAATGAATATTTTTAAGTGATGAACTGAATACTACATATGTTTTGTGTTAGATTTGAACTGAATACTACATATTGTTAAATTGAACTGAATACTACATATGTTTTGTAATAGGTTAAAGGAATGAAGTAGATGGAAAACCTGTAAGAACTCTAGATCCTTTTGATTTGGTCATAAAATGTGCATAGTCAATAAAATTGAAGTAGTATCTAGGAGCAGAAGGCTGGATAGCTTCAATGGGTGTAATTTTTGTGTTAGATTTGAGATCAGTTACAGTATCATGGGCAGTAACTGTGTTCACTGCTCTGTTTTCACAAGTATAGAATCCTTTGATATCATAGTGATTTCCTTCAATAATTGTTGTTGCAAATGTTGGGAGATCCCTTGCTTTAGCTAAAGCTTGAATAGCCCCACCACCCTGTATAAAAAGAAGTTTAATGTTGGAATGAAAAAAAATAATTGTTCACCATATGAACAACCAAATGGATTAGAATCTTGAATGCAATATGCAATAAGGTTTAGAATTTTTATGTGATAAGATTTTGTAAATTATTTAAAGAAGATATATATATATATATATATATATATTTTTTTTTTTTTTACCTTGGGAGAGAGGTATTGCAGGACCCAAGGGCATTTGGGTCCAGTGCATGGCAGGATCCAAGACCATTGGGGATAGGTTATTCTGGCTGTTGGCTGGTTAGGACCTAATGTTATTTTGGGTGCTGGTAAAGTTATTTGGCTCTGTGTAGTTAACAGTGAATGAATCATAAAACTTCCAAGAACTCTTCTATTAAATCATGCTAAGTAATGGAACACTTGGTTTTTTATGGATAAAACTTTGTATGGATTATATAAAACAAATGCAATGTATGCAAGAAGATGACTACTGCACATAATTTTCATAATACTTGCATACAAAAAGCATTCACGGTTAAAAATACATTTGTTTTCACATGATTATTCCCTATGCCATACTTTTTTACAATTTGAATAAACAATTCTTCGTATAGCAGTGAATTTAACTATAGCAAAGTTTTGAGTAACGAATTAATTAAAAAAGAAAGGAAACTTGGTTTTTTATAGGGAATTCTGGGAGTAAAGAATTGTTTTTGGTCAAGCAAAAAAAATGGTAAATTGTCAGGTCAAAGAAAATATCCTAAAATGAGTAGAGATGTGTCATCCAAACATTTCAATATATAGAAAATAAAATTTATTAGTGCTCATGTATCCATGATAAATTTTACTTGATTATCAACAAAAACACAATTAAAGCTGGTAGGCTGGCTATTGAATTTAGCAATCCAGACATGAAAAGCTCTAGCTCGTAATGAAGGGTAGAAGTTGTATTTTTTTAATTTCTTTTATAAGTAGAGCCATTATCCTGCATGTGATTAACAAAAAAAATATATATATATATTAGGAGTAATGATAAAAACAATAAAGTTAATATTAACAAAAAGAAGAATATATGAACTGTAAATTGTTGGGTATGTATTGCAAATATATTATTTAAAATGAAACAAAAGGAAACATGTTTAAATAAAAAATAACAATTAAAATAGTTTTATTTTCTCTAAAAAGCATTACCTTAAAGAAGCAATAAAATAGGGAACAAAAGGTTGGAAATAAATAACACGTGGTTCCAAGAGATTATGACATTGATAGAGAGCAAAGAACATCCTTGTACATAATGTTTTTTTGTATAGATTGAATGATTCCCTTCAGCATCGCATGTAATAATTTTAAATCCTTCTTTTGAGGTAACACGTGAAAGAGCAATGTACAATTGTCCATGAGTGAGAACTTGTTCCTTGAGAAAAACTCCAACAATCTTCAACGATTGTCCTTGACTTTTATTTATTGTCATAACATAACATGGTCTTATAGGAAATTGTTTTCGTTTAATTGTGAATGAACATTTTGTATCATTTATCAGAAAAAGAATCCTAGGAATAGAAACATGATTGTCGATGAAAGAACCTGTTATTATCTGAGCTTCTATGACCCTCTCAGCAAGTTGTGTAACAATAAGTCTTATTCCATTACATGAACTGGCTGATAAATTAAGATTGCGTAGAAGCATTATTGGTGTGCCAATTCTCAAGGAAATTGTGTGGGACGACACTCCATTGAATTCAAGTTGATTGATAAATTCAACAGGATACAAAATATCTGCATTCTCATCATCACTTGATGCTTTGCAAACAATATCATTGAGCAATTCGTTACCATTTGTTAGGATATCACAAAGTGATCGATCCAATGCTTTAAAGCAGCATCGATTATTCATCGGAGCTTCATCCCACACAATGAGAGAGGTCATTTCTAGAAGTCGTGCAAGGTCTTTTTTTTTTTTTAATCTTGCACGATGAAGTATCTGAAACAGTAAGAGGGATTTTAAATCTTGAATGAGTTGTGTGACCACCAGGTAGTAAAAGCGATGCAATACCTGATGATGCTACAACAATGACAATTAAACCATCTGATCTCAACCGATTAATTATTGTATGCCACAAAAATGTTTTCCCTATTCCTCCATGGCCTTGAACAAAAATTAGCTCTTGTCTTTTTTCAAGGACAACTTTAAGAACACAATTATAAACATTTAGCCGACATTGATTGAGCTGCAGGAAAGCTGATGAATGCTGACATATAAGATCCGCAATATCGTAGTTAAGTTCTTCCCTCAAAAGTCTATATTTTTTTTTGACAATAAATGCTAATCAGGCATTGGAAGTTTGTGTTTCTCAAGAGATGAGGTAGCAGCATTGAATAAAAGCTCAAGCTCATATAAAACATAGTTTTTAAGCTCATCATCGAATAATTTAAGATTAGGCATGGCAAAGCTAGATTTGAAACGGGTGATAATATCATCATACATTGAGCGCCAGAATTTATTGAATAAAATTTTTGGATCAGCAAAATCACAGAAAAGAATAACACTGATAAAGAGATTCTTTATTTGAGGAGATGTTGCATTAGCCATGGCATCACAAAAAAGACCTCTTCCCATTCTTGATCATCTTCTAAAAGTCCCCATGTCTTTCAAGCAAATTGAAATGTTGGATGTATAACACCTGAAATATTTTTTAGATGATCAAAGCTCAATGCTCCCCTTACATGGTTAAGGAGTAACCTTAGAAAATAAAGATCTCCTGAAGCAAGGTGAACATATGTCAACCGACCAAGACTAAAACCTTTTGATCTTGGAATCCACTCCTTTTGACCAGGATCCCAACATAGTTATGTGGGAATTCTGAGTAATAAAGTTGACATGCTTCATGATCAACTCTATTACGTGTGAACCATTATGTGAGCATTGTTTTCTCAATACCTGGTTTTGTAAGTATTGATGGAAGACTTTCATTTCCTGAATAAACAATATTTTGATGCAATGACAAATGGATTTAAAGTCGTTCAACATGAGGTGATCTTGAATGTATTGGAAATTATAGAAGATGCTAGACTGCTTCATATGGGCATATAAAACGACCATTCATATATGCATGGATCTCGTCAGTATGGTCTTTTTCAACAACTTTACATCTATCAAAGCCTTTGCTCACATACTTAAAAAGATATTTGATTAGCATTGACTGGCAAAAAATCTCAATATTTATGTGGGCATTGTATCGCAATAAGAGTTCCCTATTATATGGAACAACATATCTGTTATTGAGTTGAATGCCATTTTTCATAACAAAATTGTCTTTAAGATCATGACACCTGTAATAAACAAAGCCATTATCATCAAAAACAGTTTGTGACTTGAATTTTTTTGGGAATCTTTTTTAGCAAACTCCCTCATTTATACATTGTGATTTTGGATTTGCAAGACCACATGGACCATGTATCATGAACTTTGAAAAAATTTCATAACATATTGGATCTGTAAATTTGTCAGGAATTTCAGCTGAAACAATGGAATCAACATCTTCGGTTGTACGACATTTAAAATTCAAGTGCAACCAAATTAACATATAAGTGTGTGATAAACCCCTTTTTTGAAATTCAATCGCACAAACGTCTATAAAATGGAAAAAAAAATATCAAGATAAATAATCATAATAGCAATAGAAGGTTGTAATCTTTAGAAGAAATAAAATAAAAGATAAGGTACCTGCAATTGTTCGACCAAAAGGTTTGTCTAATTTTATATAGGCTAACATATCAATAACCTTTGATCTAAAAACACGGGTAATGATATCAAGCTTGTCTTTGTGTTTGTAAATTCAATCTTTCCTGAGCTCCCTCTATATCTCAAGCCAATTAACATTACATATGACTGTAATAAATAGGTCGGGATTTCCATAGGCCCTGCATATAACCATTACATCCTAGTAATTATTGATCATGTAACGTGGGCTACCAGTTAAAGAAGATGGAACAATGATTTTCCCAGTTGAGGAGCCTTAAGTATCTCCCTTGAGCACAACTTCATGGATACCTTTATAAACTTCTGAACGCAAATCTTTTTGATTAGCTCTAATATAATCAGGGCGATCTTCTTCAATATTAACAAATGCATCAACCAAGAATTGCTGGTATAAACGACCTCCTTTGATAATGGTATTATGACAACCAGGCCTTTCATTTATAAGGTAAGCATAATATGCTCCCATCAGAACTCTTAACCTTTTCCTTTTGTTTTCATGTCCATGGTCAGCAAACATAATATTACATAAGCAACCATCTTCACCAAAAGGAAACAAAAAGGGATACTGCAATGCCATGAATTTTGGATGCAATTTCGAGATCCTCTTTAAAGAGCCTAAAAAGCATTCAATAATAATGTCTCGTTCAGAGAAAAAATCTCTAATATCTCCAACAACTAATCCACCAATGTCATTGGATGTAGGATCATCATATTGACGTGAATCATGGTTTCGCTTTCCAAGCAAACGAAGTTTATAATCAATAGATTGAATATTCTGAGTTTTATCTCTAGCTTTGTGAAATAGCTTGGCAAGTTCATTTGTTTCGTCAAGCATCTTTAAAAGATCCACAACAATATCCTCTTCTAAAGATGATGATCTGGAGCTTCCTATAAATGGTAAAAGTCAATTTTCAACTTCATGAGCAGTGTCAAACACATAGAGTTGTGCAAACTTTGGTGATTCTCCATGCATAGGTAAGAGGGAGCCCGTTAAATGATGACAATGACCACTTATCTTGAACATATACAGGGCACACTAGTCATTAACAGAAGTATCAATTTTTGCGCCCATTGATGTGAAAGCAAACATAGAGTTATAAACTCGTATATTGTCTCAAAATTTTTTAGAGACAGAGCCATTGTTGGGGTTAAGAAGAAAATCAAGAATTGGAGGAGTTGGTTGCATAGTAGGAAGAGAAACTCGACCATTAAGGCAACAAAGCGAGAAAGCTAGATTCTTTTTGGATGAACGTGCAAGACGTTCTTGAAGCCAAAAAAAGTGCATTACAATGGCGACATGTAAAGTCTTATCACCAAAGTCAACATACTCGTATGTTTCCCCTAGAAATTACAAAAAAAAAATGAAAAATAATTAAAAAACAAACATGTATGATGTAAGGTGTAATAGAAATGGTTGAGAGTTCATGAAAGTTTAAGGCAAACTTCTTTTTTTTCCCGGTATTCAGAATGGCCAGCTAATGGATTTAGATAAGTAATTGCTGCATGTGTTGTGTTAATATCAAAGCTAGTACTGCTATTGAAATTTTCATTACTAGGTAATTCATGAGCACAATATGCCTGACTCGTTGATGCCATTGAGGTGGACGCAATATTATTCGAGATGGAACAGTTTCCTTGTAAGGAAGTACAATATGATGCATCAACATCAATTGCATGTAAAAGCGAGTGATCACTAATTAGATGATCAGAGTTGTATGGTGTTGTCTTTGTGAACGAAAAATTTTCGTCACCCAAATTTTCTTCACTATAAATTTGGGTTGTTGAGTTGTATGATGAAGAAACACCAGGTTCAATATGATGGAATGGTTGTAACCTTTGTCGATCGCTAATCATAAAGTCGTTTCTAAAAGTTTAAAGAAAAATTAAAATGGGCAAAAATAGCGCAAAGAAAACTAAATTCGTAAGGGCGATGACTTTAAATTTTCTAATCAAGGCAACTCTAATAACATGGTTAGAACTGAGAACATAAATGAAGGGGGGGGGAATTATGTAAAAGATTAAGAAACTGAATAGAAAATTTAATTATGAAATATAGGAAACATGAATACATCAAAAAATTCAAATTGATTTGGAAAATAATTGAGCATAAAATGGAAAAGAAAGATATAATAATAAATAAAATATGTAAAAAGTTATTATTTTTTTTTAAATATATATTTTTTACCTGAGAAAAAAACTAATGTGAATTATTTCAACTGCAAGTAATACATGGAATTTATATTAGCAAGAAATGATTCCTGCAAGTATAACATGGTATTTATCTCTATAATTATCGTAAAAGTTCAAAGAATGACATGTTTATCCAACTTTTTTGGATAATTGTAAGATTTATTATCATAAATTAATCGTAGAAATGACTTTCAATATTAAGTTCGTGTTATTGCATTTTAATTATATCCTTACTACTTACGCGATGCAAAAATTTATTTATTCCGATTTGATTGGAAAGAAGCAGCAATGATGGACCATGTATTTCTTGGTTTCTTGCCATGATTGGGCATCGGATACTTATTTATTTCATTATCAGGGTAATTTATTTTAAAAACAGGATATGGTCTTTTTTTATTCTCCAAAAAAAAATAAAAATTAAGTTATATAAAAATTTTAATTTAAAAAATAAATCAAACTTTATTCTTATACAAACTTTATAAATAAAAAAACAGGTGCTCTGTTCTGTACACACTTTAAAATATAAAGCTTTATTTTAATACAAACTTTATAAATGAAAAGGAATAAATGTTTTTTTTTTATATAAGATGAAATTAAAAAAAGATATGTTAAGATGGTGAAGGAAAACACAAACTACAAAGATATGTTAGCTAACAGGAAGGACACTTAGCCAAATAGCTGAGAAAAAACAAAGGCATAAAAATAAGAACTGTGTGCAAGAAAAGATAAGCTGTAGCTTAACCAGGAGACAAAAGGAGAAGGCGTGCACAACAATGGCGAACTGATAATCAAGAAATGTTGGCAGACTACTGCAACGCAAAAACACATAAAAAGTAAGCTAGCATAATAACACTTGAATAAGTAAAGGGCAGAAGTAATGTTGCATGTCCCTCGCGCGGCGTTTAATGATGATTTTTTGTTTGTTTGCTTGATTTGAAAGTCGCCACCTAGTATTCGATTCAGGGTTACTAGGAAACCCGAGTGTACTGGTCAATATCAGAGATTCGAGGGTGAATGAATGATTGTGGCTAGAGAAGATATTAACACGCTTAACGCACCCTACCTGAGGTAAGCTGCTTTGTGATTTAATGTGATTTAAAAAATTAGCATATTAACCAAATACTTAAGGATTTAATAAATCAGTTATTAAATCCCAAAATAGATGTAAAAGCATGTTCTTACATTTTCACGGAAAATACAACATGATTTTATTTGTCCTTAAAATACTTGACCATATGCAAATTAAACATTAAATTCTATTTTGCCTTTTTTTTATTTAATGATTCAATAACATACATAATAAAAGTACAAACACACACACATCTATTTTTTATTATTTTTTAGACATTCTCATTTTTACATGTTACAAATCCACAAAATTTAAAATAAAACAAACAGGACATTAAACAAACCAAAAATTACAAAAATAGCCCAAAAACAATGTGGAATTACAGGGAAGGCCTTGTGCAACTGCATGAACATTGACGGCGCGTCGATTCCCGCGCCGCCGCAAGAAACTCCACAGGACGGAGCAATCTGGAACGGCTTCCTCCCCTCTTCACTTTCCTGCCGACAGTGAGGATCCCCGTCACTTGCAAAAAGGAGAAAAAACACAACAAACAGTCTGTTTTAGTTTTATTTTTTTCTTCTTAGATCTGGTTCCTTTGGTTCTGTCACGGTTTGTTGCCCGAGAGTTCATCCCCTGTAGTAGATCTGGTTGTTGGGCATCGTCAGCGCTGATGGCGGCTGGATCTCGATCTAGACCTGATACACGGGTTTGAGTTGGAGGAGAGCCGAGAGAGGGAGACCGTGGATTGGTGGAGCCCGGTGTACAGGGGAGGTTGGTCTGTGGGGGCTGAGAGGAGCAAGAGCAGGAAGAATACAGTAGGGGCCGCCGCTGTGTTCAGTCTAGAGATGAAAGGAGCAGCGGCCGGTCTCTGTCGGGTGCTGAAGGTTTTTGTGTGGCTTGGGTTTTGAAGAGAGAGGGAAGATCTGTGGCCGGGGCTGGGAGAAGGAAAATGAGGAAGTGGCCGAGAGAGGAGTTGTGAGGGGGAAGAAAAGGTTCTGTGGTTTGCTTTTCCAAGGCCAAAGGGGGGATGGTGGTGGCTTGTGTTCCCATAAAACCAATCCAAAGTGGGAGCTGCGGCTCCTTTCTTAAGAGGGAGAACGATGGCTCCTCTATAGATGGGTCTAGGTTTAGGGTGTTTTTTTGTGGTTTAGGGTTTTTTGTGGTTTCTTCAATTGTGCAAAATTGCTTTCTCTATCAATTTTCTCCCCCTGAATTTTTCTCCCTCATTTTTGTATGTGTTGTGACCTCTATTTATAGTTAAAGTGGCTTGCTACCCAAAACACATTGGTCCCTTAACTTCTTTATTTTTTGTCAATTTTCATTTTTTCTTATTTTTTTGTATTTTTGAAAGCGAGCAATATCAACATCGACTCAACAAGGAAAATCAGTGATTGTAAAAATTAACGCGTTAAAAGTTGAACGCGTTCAAAATACCTTTGAAAATTTAAAATATTTTGAGATGACGTTGAAAATGCTAAAAACGATGCAAATATATCAAAAATGCATTTTTAGGGGTTTTCATTTTTTTTTTCTTTTTCTATTTTTGGTTTTTTCTGAAAATTTATAAAAAAAACATGGGTCAAAAATTGGGTAGCAACAGATACCCCCTCTTTAATATGCTTACGAAGCAAAACATCCTCAATGTTTTGCTGTTACGATGTCGCGGTCGCACAAATTAATTGCCCTTGCTTAAAACACACAAGATAGTATAGAACAAGCAAGGGGTCGATCCCACGAGGAAGTTTCAAGTCAGATTTTTATGTTGTACGTTATGTAATTGTGGGGATTTGGTTTGTGATTATCTAAACTATGGCAGCAATTAAACTAGCAAACAAAATCAATTAAAACCGAAACTTATCAAGAAAACAAATCTTGGTTGCAAGCACACATCCACCTACGGAAATTAGAATCGATCCTTGAAACGAAAATTACAGTTTATGTTTTGAAATTTTATCTTTTCTTAACGTTGATTAATTAACGGATTCGTCGTATAACTAATCCTAACCAACAAACAATCAAAGTGTCCGCACTAATGATTCAATTTAATGGTAGCTTTAAGAACTAGATAATTTCATCAAGATTAACATACAAGCTGTCCGCAGCTTGTGTCACTTTGTTCAAATGTTCTCCCTAAGTTCAATAACGTAGTTCCGCCACAATTATCAAACTTAGTTGCTTCACAAGTTCATATATCACAGCTCCGGTTTTGATATTAAACTTAGCAATAGATTGTTCACAACAATAACTTAGAGTCTGCTCTAGCAATCATCAACAACAATCATAGGAAATATGGATAGGAAAACAATCATACTCATTCATAACATAAACTGAAAATAAAAGGAAGAATAAATCTCACGGTTCTTGAAATCCGAAGGTTTTTGCGTCCTTACAACCAAGAAAAGAGCTAAGCTTTACATAACTATTGAACAACTACTTCTACAGATTGAAGAGAGCATGATTTTTTTGGGTTTGTAGAAGAGAGAATTTGTGTTTATTCTCTGTTGGCTGCTGCCTCCTTCTGCTCTCCCTCTTTTCTGCTGGCTGCCAGCCCCTTCTCTCTTTCTTTTTATATGCTAAGAAACCCTAGTCTCTATTTTACAAAATAGTCCTCCCTTAAGTTGGCAGTTTACATTTAAGTACTTCAATAAGTATTTTCCCTAAAAAGAAGAAATAGCCTTGCATGAAATCTTAAAGCTTTGACTTAGAGGAGCTAAATTGCTGATATAAAAACTTGGATGTCGGTTTAGATGCTTCGGAATGTAATTTGGACTCATTTCTTCACGAAACCTGTTTGCTGGCAGAATTCAGTTGTCATCTTTGGAAACTCTTATCTCCCTCATATGACATCTTTTTTGGCTGAAATTTGGATCGTGGATAGGTCTTTGAATTAGGAATCCATGAAAATTTATTTTGCATCAATTGGACTTCTGTAGCTCCAGATATTAAATTTTGAATGACCAAAGGTCAACACTGGCAAATTTATTTGACGAGACAGAAAATCTTTAGCAAGCAAAGGGTCATCATGGGCACCATAAAGGCTGAGCTGTGTAAAATTGCAAATATTTTGGAAAGGACCTACAAAAGTTAACTCGAGTAGGCTAGAAGTCAAGCGACAAAGATGACTCAAATTAGATAGCAAGACCTCACCAATGAAGCAACGAGAAGATTGAGAAGAAATGGGGGGGCCTATACTTCAAATCAAGTAAAAATGCATGCACATCATATAACTCTGAAACATTGAACAATGCCTTTTGCAAATTTTCCAAAAGAGATCCTTAATAGGATCCATCATAAGGAAGGCCACCTCAAAAAGAGCCAAAATTGAAAATGCTTTTAAATTTTTTTCACTTTTGAGAAATTTTTGACCCCACGAGAATTGGACCACCTGAAAATTCTATGTATTTTTCTACCTCCTTTTGAGTGTGCCTTCGAACCCTCACCTCTTTCGAGTGCGCCTTTGAGCCCTCGACCATTTAAGGTAGTGCGTTTCCTAACACTACCTCCTTTTGAGTGCGCCTTCGAGCCCTCGACCATTCAAGGTAATGCGTTTCCTAACCCTGCCTCCTTTTGAATGCGCCCATTGAGCCCTCATTTCCTTTCGAGTGCGCCTGCGAGCCCTCATTTCCTTCGAGCTTCCATCTCTTGAATAGTGCGCCTTCGAGCCTTATCATGTCATCTTGAAAAATCCTTGTATTTTTGTAATGGGCAGGTAACCCATTACAATGTGGCCATCTTGAAAAATCCCTGTATTTTTTCACTAGGCAAGTAACCCATTACAATGTGAAAATCCTGAAAAATCCTCATATTTTGCCCCCTGGGCAGGTAACCCATTACAATGTGATCACTTTTGAAAAATCCTCGTATTTTTCCCATTGGGTAGGTAACCCATTACAATGTGACAACTTTTGAAAAATACTCGTATTTTTCCACTGGACAGGTAACCCATTACAATGTGATCATCCTGAAAAAATCCTTGTGTTTTTCCACTGGACAAGTAACTCATTACAATGTGACCATCCTGAAAAATCCTCGTATTTTTCCCCTGGGCAGGTAACCCATTACAATGTGACCATTTTCAAAAACTCCTTGTATTTTTCCCACTGGGCCAGTAACCCATCATGGTTTGTTGCCCGAGAGTTCATCCCTTGTAGCAGATCTGGTTGTTGGGCATCGTCAGCGCTGATGGCAGCTGGATCTCGATCCAGATCTATTACACGGGTTTGAGTCGGAGGAGAGCCAAGAGAGGGAGACCGTGGATTGGTGGAGGCTGGTGTGTAGGGGAGGTTGGTATGTGGGGGCTGAGAGGAGCAGGAGCAAGAAGAATACAGTGGGGGTTGCTGTGTTCAGTCTAGAGATGAAAGGAGCGGTGGTCGGTCTCTGTCGAGTGCTAAAGGTTTTTGTGTGGCTTGGGTTCTTGAGAGAGAGGGAAGATCTATGGCCGGGGCTGGGAGAAGGAAAATGAGGGAGTGGCCGAGAGAGGAGTTGTGAGGGGGAAGAAAAGGTTCTGTGGTTTGCTTTTCCAAGGCCAAAGGGGGGATGGTGGCGGCTTGTGTCTCCATAAAACCAATCTTAAGTGGGAGCTGCGGCTCCTTTCTTAAGAGGGAGAACGACGGCTCCTCTATAGATGGGTTTAGGTTTAGCGTTTTTTATGGTTTAAGGTTTTTTGTGATTTTTCTAATTGTGCAAAATTGCTCCCTCAATCAATTTTCTCCCCCTTGAATTTTTCTCCCCTATTTTTGTATGTGTTGTGACCTCTATTTATAGACAAAGTGGCTTGGTCCCCAAAACACATTGGTCCCTCAACTTCTTTATTTTTTGTCAATTTTGATTTTTTTTTCTTATTTTTTTTTTGTATTTTTGAAATCGAGCAATATCAACGTCGATTCAACAAGGAAAATCGGTGATTGTAAAATTAACGCGTTAAAAGTTGAATGCGTTCAAAATACCTTTAAAAATTTAAATTCTTCTGAGATGACGTTGAAAATGCTAAAAACGATGCAAATATATCAAAAATGCATTTTTTGGGGTTTTCATTGTTTTTTTTTTTTTTTGCTATTTTTGGTTTTTTCTGAAAATTTATCAAAAACATGGGTAAAAAATTAGATAGTAACAAGTAATAGCAAGGACACATAGCTAAAGACTTGAGAAAGAAAAAGGTATGAAAATAATGAGTTGTGGCTAACCAGAAGAGAGCAGGAGAAGCTCTGCACAACAATTCTTAACAATAACCAACAACCACTGACAGATTACTGTAACCCAAAATAAATAAAAACGAAGTTAGCATCATATAAAAGAAAGAAAACATAAGGAAAAACCAGTATGATCAAAGGTTCAAAGCATAGATACACAAAGCAGTTCCAGGATAGCAAGCTTCCTTGCAGAGTGATAACCTTTAGTTGCAATGATCCTTACAAAAAAAAACATTAGCAATTTACCTCAGAAGCAAACGTCAATCAATTTCGAAAAAAGAGACAAAAAAGCTTATATAATTTTTGGCAAAGGAATGAGGTGTTAATTGCAAGGGCTCTCACGTAAACTCAAAGGAGAAAGTCATGTCACCAACACTAAAATAAAAAAGCCACACCTCTATGATGGCATGTCCACTAATTCATACACAGAAGAGCCACACCTCTAGAAAAGAAAGTCCACAGGTAGCAAATGACTGTCAAAACAGAGAAGAGGCAAGCCGTGAATAACACACGTCAACAAATTCTCCTTCCCAGGCTTGATACACGAAAGCCACATCTTTAAAACAACGGCGTGGCTAGAAGATAACAATGCAGGCGGAAAAAAATCCATCAGTCAAAACGATGAAGAAGTCCGCGATGATAACAATAACAATAAAATTTTTTTAAAAACAAACATATTAATTCTTAATTTTATACAATAAATAAATTTTATTCTACATTTTAAAATTTTATAATATTCCCTACAAAGTTAATAATATTGATCATAATTAAAATAATAATACCTATAATAAAAAAAACAAGTTTTAATATTAATTATAATAAAAATAGTGTATTTTAGGTGTTGCACAACCAATAACTCAAAGTTATTTTGGGTTTTGCAGCATACGAGCCAAGGATAGTTGGTTCTTGCCACACCTAAGCGTCACGTGCTCGCTAAAGGTGTGGTCCAGTACAGAAGCAGGAGCTAAAGCGCCACGTGTGCGCTGGGGGTAGCGCCACGTGTGCTCAGGGGATGTGGCGATAACCAAGGCAGAAGCCTAAGCACCATGTGTGCGCAGGGGGTGTGCTCAGACCCAAGGAAGGAGCCCAGTGCGACGTTTTGGCAGGACCCAAGCCTATTTAATGATAATAAAAATATTTACACTCTTATAAATTTTAATGAAAATAATAATATTTATAGCACAAATAATAGTATTTTGTGTACAAATAATATGAATTATTATACAAATAATATTATTTATTACACTAACCATAATAATATTTTTGAGATTAATACTATTAATTATAAAAAAAATATTAAGAGAACAAATAATAATAGTTTTGAGATCAATACTATTCATTAGGCCAAAACAATAACAATATTTTTAATACCAACATCATCAATTATACCAAAAAACAATATATTAAAAAAAATATATAATAATTATTTTAATATGAATTATATAAAAAAACATTAACAAAACAAATAATAATATTTTTACCATCAATATTCCAAACATTAATTATACTGAAAAAATAATATTTTTCACACAATTATACTAAAAGTATAGCTGCCCAAGCGCCACGTGGCGCTTGGACTGTACCCAAAAGAAAGGAAGGCAAGCTCCACGTGGCACTTGGGCAGCCTTCCTACAGGCGTGTCAGGGTCTTGTCTGCGCCGGCCAGGACCAATGCTATTTTGGGTCTTGCCCTGACAGGTCCAAGGCTAGCCTTGGGCCATGCCTGGCAGTGCCCACGCTAAAGCGTCACACAGCGCTTGGGCAGTCTTCCTACAGGCGCGGCAGCGCTTTGTGCACCCGGGCAGGACCCAATGCTATTTTGGGTCCTGCGCTACCAGGCCCAAGGCTACCCATAGGCCATCCCTGGCAGTGCCCACGCCAAAGCACCACCTGACACTTGGACTTCAGCGCGGAAGAAGCAGGTCAAACGCAACGTGTCCCCACAACATTTTTTTCATAGGAATAGCAGTTTTTTAAATTTAGTAATGATGATAATAATATTCATACCCTTATAAATTTCAATGAAAATAATAATATTTATAATACAAATAAAAATATTTTTAGTAGCAATAATATGAGTTATTACAAAAATAATATTATTTATAGCACCAAATATAATACTTTAGAGATTAATAAATTTAGGCACACAAAAAACTAACATTAACAGAACAAATAATAATAGTTTTGAGATCAATACTATTAATTAGACTAAAATAATAATAATATTTTTAATACCAACATTATCAATTATACCAAAAAAATATATTAAGAAATAATATAATAATACTTTTAACATTAATTATATTTTAAAAAATAATATCAACAAAACAAACAATAATATTTTTACTATCAATACTCTAAACATTAATTATACTACAAAAAGAATATGTTTAATACAATTATATCAAAAGTATAGGCAGCCCAGCGCGCATATGGTGCTTTGTCTGCACTCAAGAGATAGGAAATCAAGCGCCACGCGGTGCTTGGGCTCCTTCATGTGGGCGTGGCAGCCAAAGCGCCACGCGCGCTCTTGGTCTGCCCAAGCGCCCAAGGCCAGGCAGACCAAGCGGCCCCAGCTAGGACCCAATGTTATTTTGGGTCCTGCCCTTCAAGGCCCAAGGCTAGCCTTGGGCCATGCTTGGCAGTGCCCACGCTAAAGTGCCAAACGGCGTTTGGGCAGTCTTCTTCGGGCGTGGCAGCGCTTTGTGCACCCGGGCAGGACCCAATGCTATTTTGGGTCCTGCACTGCTAGGCCCAAGGCTAGCCTTGGGTCATCCCTAGCAGTGCCCACCCCAAAGCTCCACCTGGCGCTTGGATTTCGGCACAGAAGAAGCAGGCCAAGCGCGACGTCGCGCTTGGGTTGTGCGCCATAAGGACGACACCCAAGCGCCATGTTGAGCCAAACCCAAAACACTTCAAAACGGGGTTGGGTCTGACTGCCAGCCAGACCCACCGATCTTGGGGTCTGGTTGCGTAGCCATACCTATGGATATTATTATTTATATTATAAATTTTTTAAAACTTTTTATTAAAAATATTATTATTTGTATTATAAATATTATTTTTTTATTATAATTAAAAGTATTAATATAAAAATAGTATTATTCGTGATATAAATATTATTATATTTACTTATAATTAATAGTATTAATATTAAAAATAATATTATTTGTGTTATAAATAATATTATTTTTATTATAATTAAAAGTATTAATATAGAAAATAATATTATTCGTGATATAAATATTATTATATTTACTGTAATTAATACTATTAATATTGAAAATAGTATTATTTGTGTTATAAATATTGTAGAGCCCTAGGGGGCGTTCCTCAGCTATGTTTTTTTATCAAGAATTGCGCTTAGGGGCATTGCCTACTCTACAAAAAGCTATTAGATCTGACTTGGTTTTAACCCAACGCTATTGGGTCTGGCTGCCAAGCCAGACCCAAAACACTTCCAAAAAGGGCCAACAACGTTGGGTCCTATTGTGCATCAAGACCCAAAACACTTCAAAACAGGGTTGGGTTTAGCTGCCCAGCCAAACTCACTGACTTGGATCTAACTGGGCAGCAGGACTCAACATCCTTAGGTCTGGCTGTGCAACATACACAAGGATATTATCATTTGTATTATAAATATTTTAAATTTTATTATTATTAATATTTAAAATATTATTATTTGTATTAAAAATATTATTTTATTATTATAATTAAAAGTATTAATATAAAAAGTAATATTATTTGTGTTGTAAATATTAATATTTTTATTATACTTAAAAGTATTAATATAAAAAATATTATTATTTTTGTTATAAATAATATTATTTTTACTATAATTAAAAGTATTAATATAAAAAATAGTATTATTCGCGTTATATGACTTGTTGGCTGGGCAAAACGTCATTGCTAACATCCGAATTTGAACAGTTTTTCTTATGAAAGTTGTGGAAATTTATCTCAGATTTCCAACAAAATAGGAATGAGCTCATTTGAATTTCTAAAACTCGAGATATGTTCTGAACACCGAACACTGTCTGGACTGCAGGATAGATTCAGACTTCTCTTTCGTTGCTAAGATGTGAACTTGAAAACAGAAGCTTTGATTCTTGGACTCTTCATGAAAGTTTTAGGTCTATATCTTAGCTTTCCATCAAAATAAACTAGACCTAAATCCAAGGTCTACAACTATAGTTATGATTCAATAACTAAATGGTGTTTCAGTTTGAATTAAACCAATATCTCTTCTCTAAGCTTAGTCCTCGTTTTGTCTTCTCAATTTTAATAGTTAAACACATCAATCAATCCTTTGAATTGTGAGGTATGCCTGGATTCAAAATGAGTATTTACCATAAATTAAATATATCTTATATTATCAAACTTGTTATTATATGACATGCTTAAGTTAGGCAATTTAATGATACTTTAAGTGCAATTTAATTATATAAAACCTTAATAAAAATATATTTTTAAGTACTAATTATCTCATCTACCCAAAGCTACTGGGTTTAGCTTGGCAAATGGACACAAAACCGTTGGGTCTGGCTTGTAAGCCAGACCCAAAACACTTCCAAAAAGAGCCAACATCGTTGGGTCCTGTTGACCAACAGGACCCAATAGTGTTGGGTTTGGCTGAGTCACAACCAAACCCAAAACTCTTCAAAAAGTAAGCGGGTCTGGCTGCCTAACCAATATCCTTGGGTCTGGCTGTGCAACCACACCCAATGATATTATTATTTGTTTTATAAATATTATAAATTTTATATTATTAATATTAAAATATTATTATTTGTATTATAAATATTGTTTTCTTATTATAATTAAAATTAAAAGTATTAATATAAAAAATAATATTATTTGCGTTATAAATATTATTATTTTTAGTATATTTAAAAGTATTAATATAAAAAATATTATTATCTGTGTAATAAATAATATTTTTGTACTATAATTAAAAGTATTAATATAAAAAATAGTATTATTCGTGTTATAAATATTATTATTATTTTCATAATAATTAACAGTATCAATATCAAAAATATTATTATTTGTGTTATAAATAATATTATTTTTATTACAATTAATAGTATTAATATTAAAAATAGTATTATTTGTGTTATAAATATTATAAGAACTTAGGTCAAATGAATTTAATATTATTATTATTATTGTAAATATTATTATATTCATTAATATTAATAAATTTGTAAAAAATATTATTACTATTAAAAAAGCATAAAATTGATTTGAAAGGTAAAATCAATTATTGTTATTATTATTATTATTATTATTATTATTATTATTATTAACTTTGGTGAGACATCCTCTTTTCAGACTCATGAAACTTGGGGCTAGAAAAGAGCACCTCACCCAAGGAGTTTAAGTGTGATTAGAGTATAGACCCAAATCTTTTAGGTCTTGCACCCATAGTTATCAAACCCTGCTTGATGATTGACCCATATTAAAAAAACAATTTTTTTCTTGGTAACATAAAGTATATATATTAAAGGGTTTAAAATTACACATTGAAAAACATAAATTTTTTTTTTGTGAACATAGAGTATATATACGAAAGGGCTTCAAATCCCACATCGAAAAGATACTATGTTATCCTTTTAAATTGAAGTATTTAAACCAAAATTTTTTTATCTCACATTGAAAAAATATAACTTTTTTCTTGTGAACATAGAGTATATATATGAAAGGGATTCAAATCCCACATCAAAAAGATACTATATTATCCTTTTAAATTGAAGTATTTAAACCAAAAAAATTTTTATCCCACATTGAAAAAATATAACTTTTTTCTTGTGAATATAAAGTACATATACTAAAGTGTTTTAAATCCCACATTGAAAATACATAACTTTTTTCTTGTGAACAACTAAAGAGTATGTATATGAAATGGTTTCAAATCCCATATTGAAAAAACAACTTTTTGTTGGGAATATAAAGTATATATACTAAAGGGTTTCAAATCCCACATTGAAAAAATAAAATATTTTTCTAACATTTATATAGTGAACTTTAAAACGTGTTAAGAACTAACTAAAAAAATATGAAAAAAAAAGGGGTGTAGGAGAAAAACCACATTTGAAAAAGAAAAAAGAAAAACATCGGGTCTTGTCCGGGTTCGCCCGGGTCATGGGTCGACCGGGTTTTGCTGGGTTGTTGCACCAGCTAGTCTTTTAACAAACCCAGACTGGTCCAGCCATTGGGTCGACCCACTAAAACGGTCCGGGTTTAATAATTTTGCTTGCACCACGCCTGACCCAAGACTTTTGGTCCTTCGTCTGGACCTAATCTCTTGAGTCTTGCATCAGGATCCAAGGCTAATGGGTCTTACGTTAGGACCCAATTCTTTCGGGTTCGGTGTCAGGACTCAGGGCTAATGGGCCCTACCTCAAGAACCAAGATTCTTGAATCTAAGGTTTCTAAATATAATTATTTGTATTATAAGTATTATTATTTTTATTATAATTAAAAGTATTAATATTAAAATTAGTATTATTTGTGATATAAATATTTTTATTTTTTAATCAATAATAATCCATTTTAGATTTCCACTAAGTTCTCTTCCACGGGTGGATAAAAAAATATTTTACATAAAAAATAAATATTAGTTATCTACTTATACTTTGTCATGGACATAAAAAATAAATATACAGATATTTTCAACATATTTTTTGCATTAAAAAAATTATAATAGTAATTAAAACAGCTAATATGTATTTAATTAAATAATTTGATAATCCACGTTTATTATCATTAACCTTCATTTTTACCCCTTCTTGATGGGGGGAAAAAAAACCCTAAGGGATAGTTTATTATTATGTTTTGAAAATAAAAACATACATATAATATTGGCAGCACTCTTGACAATTTTATACTTTTTGACCACTTAAAGAGAGAAGCATGTCTAGAATCGGGCGAGCTCTACACATGAGCTCCAAGGGCTCAACTTTGAACATGGTCATTGCTGTCTTCTCTGTCATGTCAATCTTGTTTTCACCAACCCTTTTCCACTCAAAGCACTGTATCAACGATCCCAAAGTTAAGGTCATCACTCTGTTTGCTAGGCCATCTCCAGGACAAGCTCTCCTGCCCATCCCAAAGGGGATGAACTTGGATGCATCAACTCTGCCTGCAGATTCGAATCTCTCAGGCTTGAAACTTGTGGGCTCATCCCACAGTGTAGGGTCTCTATGGAGAGACCATGCGTTTACCAATAATATGGTCCCAGCTGGGACATGGTATCCTCCAATGGTACAGTCGGAGGATGGCATGCGCGGTGGTATAAGGGGTGCCACAGGACATAAACGCAGATTCTCGGAGATGATGCTCTGAAGGTAATGTAGTTTCGCAAAATCTGACTCTTCTATCAAGCGGTCCCCAACTTGAGCGTCCAGTTCTGCTTTAGCTTTCTTTAGCACGTCTGGATGGTTGAGTAGATTGGCTAATGCCCATTCCATAGATGTAGCAGCAGTCTCTGTTCCCCCAAGCAACAACACCTGCACAAAATACTTAGTGAATTATACCTACCATGCTTGTTAAACTCAAGCCAGCTCCGACCCAAAAGCAAAGATGAGAAGGGTCTACCCGAATGACTTGACAGGTTGATACACAACCCAGAGCCCCGGAGTTTAACTTGGGTTAGGTCAGGTTGAGAAAAAAACTTGATGAACTAACATAGCTATGTTTAATACGTTGACACAAAATTTGATGAAGCGGTGGAGAAAAAAACAGGTGGCTTTAGGCATCATTTGTGGTTTTGTTTCCCTTTTTAGTGAATGAAACTCTAAGAAATTGAAAGGGGAGATGATACCAAAAGATCAAACCGTAAGAAAAATTGAGTGAATCAAAACAAAAACATCATTTTTCCTTAACAAGTTAAATGATGGAATCAACATAAAAAGGCTTAGGTTTGACTAACCAGAACATGGCCTTTGATTATGTCATCAGTGTAGTATTCAGGCTGTTCTTCTTGCAAAGCGAGAAACCGGTTTATCATAGTGTTTCTGTCCCTGTCATCTCGATGCTCATCAACCAGTCCTTGTAAGAACACATCCACCTTCTTACTTAGTCTATCCAACTTCTTCAAGTGGCCTGTAATATCAACCCACTGCAACATTGGAATCAGATCCCCCACATTTATCATGGCAATATATGCAAAAAACTCTTCCAAGATCTCCCTAAAAATCCTGGCCTCTTCAATTTCCTTAACATCTACGCCATAATACCTCTTTCCTGCAACCATTCTCATTATAATATTACTCGTTAGGTCCAAGAGCATGGATCTCAACTCCACCTTAGCATAGTTACCATGCTTGGAAACACTGTGAAGTCTACGCAGTAAGACCATGACTTCCTCTCTTCGGATGCTAAATAAGGAAGTGAGGCGTGGAGAGGAGAAGATTTCAAGAGCGCTTATGCGGCGAAGGTTGCGCCAATGGTCGCCGTATTCGACTGAGCCCATGGTGGTGTTGTTGTAGTCTAAGTACTTGCTGATCAAAAAGCGAGGACGGTTGGCCAAGACAATATCGTTCTTGGTGAAACATTCTTTCACGGCCGATGGTGAAGATATGACAACGGCAAGGCGGGATCCGAGTTTGAGAGAGAATATGGGACCGTGTTTTTCTGATAGGGAGTGGAGTGTTCGCTGGATAGGTTGTTTGAGGAGATGGAGATGGCCTACAATTGGAAGAGCAAAAGGGCTTGGTGGGAGATTACTGATCTTGCCTTGCTTTCTTTTGTGGAGCAAGAACTTGG
>Ga0325403_1000731_pt1 | contig 24797 bp, 8 predicted proteins | sample PopdelMetagenome_19_FD_205665 | JGI IMG/M metagenome (GOLD analysis project Ga0325403, IMG submission 205665) | Populus deltoides microbial communities from Bellville, Georgia, United States - Xylem-PdKOR-R4 | ecosystem: Host-associated > Plants > Phyllosphere > Stem > Wood/Secondary xylem... | reverse complement strand
TTGTCATCGAACTTGAGCGGCAACTGGATGGGAGATAGAGTTATTTATCATTTCCTGTAAAGTTTCCATGATATAGGAGAATGGGGGACGTTTAGAGGGCTCACTGCATTGAAAGGAAAGTCCATTAGAATATGACGGAACGGGGAGAGAGATATTAAAGGCAGGCGCTGTATATTAGTTAGTTCCTTGTCCTGAGTAGGGTTTCTTGAAGATAAACAAATTTCACAGTTGAGAGATAAAATTAGTCCATAAACTCTTTGGAACTTGATGTAATTATGATCATCCACTTACTTATCCAAGCAGACATCAATCAAGGCAGCCACTGAAGGATTTACACTGCTTGGAATCTCAAGCCTTTGGCCCATAAAACCAACAGCTTCAATGATCTACAACAAAATATAAGACACTCATTTAACATTAATAATAGCATTTGGGTTCTGTATAATGCAGAACCATGTGTATGTTAGCATCCAGTTCCAGATGACTACAATAATTCTAGTTACAGACTTCATCTCTGGCAGCAGCCAGTCAGATATCCTTAAATAATAAGGAACAATCAACACCCTTCACCAGTTGACCCTTCCCTGGGACTTTATTTCTTAACAAGGCATTTTCCTTGAAGGTCTCACATCCATTCTCAAGTTCATAAATATAACTTGATTAAGAGAAACTGATTCTATTGTATCATCTGTGTACGAGTTTGTAAGCAAATTGTGAAAGGAAGCATGCTAAAGCAAATTACCTGTGCTTGTTTTAAGTTTCTCCAGGGCTGTTGCAGGGTCATAAGTTCCCACAAGATTACACCAAAGCTGTAAACATCTGATTTCTCATTTGATCGCTCATTACGGAGTACTTCTGGGGCCATCCACTCGGGCTAAAGAAGAGGAGCCAGAATTGTAAATTTAGGTTTGTAACCCAATCCATGCTTCCTTCATATAACATACAATAAGAAAGTGCATGTAACAACTTAATGATTCCAAAGTAGCACTTACTCTCCCTGCAGCATTTGTTGATGAAATATATGTCTTTGCTTTTGATCGTGAGAGACCAAAATCACAAATCTGGATAAACATTTTCCAAGTGGAAACAATGTTAGGCTCCTCATGCATAGCATGTAAATGATCATTCCCACTGAAAAAAGGTCATGAGAAGTGTCCACATTTTAGTTGTAATAAAATTAGCTTGCTCTTTATTATTTCTTAAGGGTAGAAGAGGCTGCTTGGGTCATTTAGTTATTTTAATTCTATTCTAAGAACTAATTAGAAACTTCAGCATTATATGCTAAAAATTTGGGGAGGAATCAACAATGGATTAGCTGTTGCAGTCCTTTGGGCCTTTGTCAAAGGGAGATTTAACTACTGCAACTAATTTAGGGCCAAATAGCGTGGAGAGGGGGGGGGGCATTATTTTTGGGTTTAAGATTAAAGGTTTTAATTCTTGAGCAGAGCAGCAAGTTTCTAAGCATATTATTGGAGAGAGGAAAAACTTTATCCACATATCACAGTTTAGGAATGCTAACCTTTACCGTATATGTACTGTCCACCAAGAGATTTAGAGATTTCAAATCTCGATGAACAATGGGAGGTCTAAACTGATGAAGATAGTTCATTCCCTTAGCCTGTACAGAGAAATAAACAACCCCTAAATCCAGGAAATTTTTTATTCACTTCTAGATGATGATGTTAAGGTTCCAATTTTTTTCTAGCAATTGTTCCGCTGATTATCTATTTTTCTTAGAGACAGAAATATTAGCCAAAAGAAAACAGCATACCACATCATATGCCATATTTAAGCGGCGCCTCTCATCCAGTATCAATGCAGCATCATTCATATGTAAAAGTTTGTGCAAGCTGCCTCTGCAGTGTCCAAAGAAAATTATTCACATTAATACAGAGTTGATTTCCTAAAAAATATCTACTGATTCATAGAAAGAATCTTAATACCTTGATAAATACTCCATAACTATGGACAAGTTTGGGGGCTGGGTAACAGCACCCATAAAAAGAACGATATTTGGATGTCGCAAACGTTTCATGATAGCAACCTGCCAAACAAAATCAATGTCATTGAGTAAAAATTCAAACCACAAAAAACTCGAGTCACTATTAGCTCTATAAAAAAAGATGCTGAAATTTTCTTTTCTTTTCTATTCTTTGATCCTTTTGTGTTTTGGTGAGGTTTACTTTTAGCAAGCATGGTATAGGTACCTCACTCAAAAATTCCTCAAAGCGCTCTGCATGAAATTCTTGCTCCTCAAGAATTTTGACAGCAACATCCTGATCATATTTGATATTTTCAGTGCTAATGAAGAGCAAAGCACTAAAATCAATATTCGGAGCTTCAACAAAGAATTCGTTATATTATGGCAATAACACCCATAGAGCTGATAGAAACATTCAATATGAATACATTGTTGAAATTTACTAGCTATATCACTAAGAGAGGTAACGTAAAGAGAGGGTTATTGTTAAATGATAGTTTTAAGAAATTTAATTTATTACATTCTAGAGGAGTGCTGGAGATGCAAACGAAGATCATTTTCATCTCAACATCAAATTAATAGCTGATCAAGACCAATTGCCAATTTTGTCTCAATAATGAGAATGATTAGTGTCAAACTACTGCTTAAGCAGAAATCAGAAAAGGCACGGAAAGAACTGCAGGACTAAGACAAGAATTGACACGCTCAAATGATAACTTCTAGACACAAGAATGATTTCTAATCAACACAAGATTATTTTGCATATTCTGAAGAATACATAAAATTGCTACTCTAGATATCCTAACTGCTGTTATAGGTCTACCAACCATGATACAAGGTAGTCCTGCAAACAATATCCTCCCAGAAATCCTGAAGAGAAAATGACAAGAATGGAGATTGGATTTTTGGAAAGGCACCAACTTTTATAGCAGAATCTACATTAGAACACCATTTCGCTGCTGGGTTTTCTTATAGATAACATATAAAAAGAATCTTGGTATCTCATCAACAACAGCAATCATAGAGATGAAAGATTCTGTGATATAAGAACCACAATATATACATATTCAAAACAAGCAAAACAAAATGCCAAAGATTATGAGATATAAGAAAGAAATGTTTACCGAACCACGCCAGTCAGCATGATAGACAGTTCCAAAAGAGCCTGAGAAGCATTTGTCAGTATCCTTCATGAATGAAATCTCACTGAATTGACAAACTAAAATACATTGGACGCATGAAGGCGATACTAATAGCTACCATAGCATGCAGTGGTGAAGTCCTCCCAAAGTTCAAATGAAAAGGTACCTGATCCAATTTTATTCTTCAAAAGAAGTTCACTCCAGGGTACATCCAAATCTTCCTCTTCAAGATGAAGTTGATTGTTTGATTTACTTGGTATTGACTGGTTTAATTCCATGAACAACAAATTATTTGTAGCAACACGCTTGGCATTAGAGACGACAGGATCTGTATATTTTTGCCTAACTGGTAGGACAGAACTTGACAGAGAAGTGTCACGGTTGTTGCATGAAGTGGGTAGAAGGTTCTTCTTGTCTTTACCGAGCCTTGAAATAAATTTGTCATCTTCATCAATAGTAGTGCCTGCAAATCCAAGGTTTAGAAAGTGTCAATAATAGATTACTTCACTGAATCTCAATTGTCTTTAAATACCATTTACAAGCATGACTTGCCATTCTAGCATTTCCTTTGGCAGGTCAGACTCAGAGTCACTGTCAGACACATCATATGTGCTGTAACTAATCATATTGAGCATTACAATCAGAATATTTTAGCCTTTTCTTTTTTGTTAAAAATTCTTTATCTTATTTAAAAACTATTACAGTTCGATAAAGTTTGATCATAAGAGATGAACTTATTCTTTAGTTATTTACTTCAAAGCAAATGATCAGAGTATCGTATAATAAATATGGTTCTGTAGATACTTCGAGATAACTGGAAATTCCAATTTGAAGTCACAGAGCAAGTACTCTGCATCTCAAACAATTATGAAAATGTGTAGGGGTTGTTCGAGGAATAGGATAAACAAATATATTAAATAATGCACAGGTTTCTCCTCATCTCAACTGATTATGACAAATAAATGCCAAAGTGATCAATCATGTATTCTAAAATATTATAGCGATGCATGTATGAAGTAGATAGGGAATCACCTGAAGAAGAATTATCAAATACAAGATTAAGTGGCTGGCTGTCAAGGAAGTAGAGTTTGGCGAATGTCCTGAAGTCCTCGGTTGTTTGATTAGATTTAAACCTTGGATGAGACAATGGAGAAGAAACTAAGATTGAAGATGAACAATTAAGCGAGGAATCAGGCTGGCTTAGGGCTCCTGGATTTCTAAGCAAGTCAACAAAGTATTCCCTGAGGATTATGAAATTAATTCAGAGATCAACCACTCCATGGACCTTTCATTTCAACAATTATAGAGCAATAGACCTACCATAAAAGAAAAACTCATACAGTAATTCCCTAGATAGGTCTGCCATTCAACCTTCAAAAGGCACACTCGCAATTTCGAAGAAATGATCTTGAAAAACAAAAGCAACCATCAATTATTCTCATATCCTCTCACGGCAGCAATTACTTAAGCAACTTTGATTAACTTTTGGACAGAATGGAAAAGAATCGAATGCTGGTGGAATGAGAACTTCACCCTTGAAAGAAAGCCATTCCACCATTCAGACAACCATAGCAGACAAAAGTATAGTTAAATGGTGAATGGCCATCTATGATTATGCAGATGACACCCTTTCTAACCATGTCAACAATAGCTGGTATAATGTGGACTCCGGTTATGCAAAGTATCAGGGAGAAACAATGCTTGCTGTTTGTGTAATCATTGCAGTTCAAGCCATATAAATAATGTTTCCTCAAATATCCAAGAAAAACGATCCACCCCACCAGCATTATGCAGGAGATGCTAAAGTAGACAGTGCTCATGTCAAAATTTCAGTATGCTCATTCTTTTCCTGCCAGTTTCTTTTGAGAGAAAAGTTTCTGTCAGAGCAAGGGGTTCCATTCATTTATTTTTACCAGGCACATACTAACGGTCAATTAAGAAATAATTCACTTGGACAAATTAGATGATAAGGAAAGGAAAAATAAAAATGGCTCAAGCTCAACTGCAAGTACAAACAGGTCCAATGTAAGAACCCGGATGAATCTTACAGCAATCCAAGATTCACCCATCCTCTCCCATTCTTCACTTACCACTTTGCACTACATACCACTAAAGATATCAATATATTTACCAACCTCCAAATATTGATTTACTCGTATTTCAAAGCTCTATTGCTCCACAGTTCCAACCTCCTATGTAGTGAAATTCAAATAAATATATGGTTGAAACTGCATACCTGTCATTACCAACTTGTACCAGACAGGATGAAACGACATCTCTTCTGCAGTATTTACATCCTTTAACAATTCTGCAAGGCAAGTTAATCGAGTCTGCTAATACCTGAAAAAAATCATAATTCAAGAAATGTCAATAGAGACATTTATAGTTTGGAAGACATAAATACATCCAATAATTAAAGGAAAAATATATGATCAATATGTTGCATTTTTCCATTCAACATCCAAATAATATGTATTTGATACAAACATGGGCAGCATTAAAATGCTGCAGAATGCAATGAACAAAAACAACGAAGTTGTGAGATTTACTTTAAACAGCAATGCACGATGAACACAAAGGCCAATGGATAAGCTTCCAATTGGAAGCACAACAGAACGGAAGCGCCTTTTCATCACTTCAGTACATTCCTTCCAGCATTCGGCAAAGGCATTATCATCTTCATTGAGGACTACACCCCTGAGACAATAAAGAAAAACCTTGTTCACAAGAATCCTAATACTCATTCACTGAAAACACCCGAAACTGATCATAACTCAAGAACTCACCCCATAAGATTACAAACAACAATCGCAAGGTGTTTAACCACATCTTCGGTTGTACTCAAGCTGCTCGAAAGACCAATAACTCTATTATGTACCTCCTTCAAACCAGGATCCCTGAATCTATCAATCAAAACCACTCCTATTGACAAATCATTAACAGCCTTTAATGATTCAAAAGATGGGACACGACTATCGGCACTTATGCTCCATGTATAAGGATCCAATCCATGGATCACATAAAACCCATCTGGAATTCTATCAAAGTATGACAAACTTCCATTCACCTGATACAAATATAACCGAAAACACACACACACACAAACTTCAAAACACGTTTGCAGTACAAAATTTATAAAAAAAAAAAAAAGCAAAGGAGAAAATCATAAAATATTTAAGAACATAAGCAGTAAAATTTTCTTGAAATCACGTCAACAAAATCTTTCTCCAAGCTCCGAAAAGAAATCTCAATTTTTATGGGGCCCACTTCAGAGAGATATGCTCGTGCAATGAAAAGTATGAAAAAAAAAAATTACCCAGAATCGATGAGAAAGAGACTCGGGAGAATAAGGAGGAAGTCCTCTTTTAGTATTGTCACTAGAACTGAAATCCAAGAAATAGGGATCATTAGCTGAAGCAGCCTGTGAAGATAACCTCAAAGCAAGAGCAAGCTGTAACTGATAACTCTCTTCAGTTTGCTTAGCCCGGCTCTTAATTGTTGCCTCTCCTCCACACCAACTATCCATTCCAAACCCTCGATTATCAGTTACTGTACTTGAACTTGAAGTCTGAGTATTTGAACATGGAAGAGACTTTGCAGTTGCTAGAAATGGAAATGATTTTCTGGCATGGATTTTTGGTTTAGCTTGGAACTGAATGGAATTCACTCGAGGAAAGTAAAGGAGAGGAGAGGGAATTTCTTTCTTTTCCTTAGTTCGGTGGTGGGCGTTTGGTGGGGTCCAGTTTGGATGTTATGAGATTCTGCCAAGTTCAGTGAATGGTTGGGGTATGATTTTGTGCGGGTGGGTGGCGGGTGAAATTGGGATAGGGGTGTCACTGATTGGTTGTTTTTTCAATTCTTCTGTGATTTGATTGGTTCCTGTTCCTTGTTGCATTCATGGGTGTGTAACAGGCAGGTTTTCCGGTCAGTAGCCCGTTAGGGATCTTGACCTCTTGACGTGAATATTTAGTTAATTTCTTACTATTTGATTTTAACAGTAGGAGGATTTTTTTAATTCAAAACCTTTTTTTAGCACTTTTTTATGGCCAATCATTTAAGTTGTCTGATTAAAAAAAAGTATTGAGAATAACGAAGATAAAGAATGGGTGTTAACTATGTCGCTGTTTGATTTAGAATAATAAAAAAAAAATGGTTAAGTCCACCAAAGTTGTAAGAACATAAATTAAAAATTAGGAGGTAAATTATCAGAATCATCTTCTTCTTTATTTTTATTTTTATTTTTTACATGGAATTATTAAATTCAGTTTTAATTAAAAATTTGAGATTTAAAATTAAACTCAAGTTAAGGTCCTAATTAAATAAAAAAAATATCAATTTAATAAAAATTAATTAATTTGATTGACACATCTAAATTTCAGCGAATAACATTAAAAATACTAAATGATATTATTTTAATTAAAATATTTAATTTAAAATGATGTTTGATGTAGTCTTTATTTTTATTTTTTACATGGAATTATTAAATTCAGTTTTAATTAAAAATTTGAGATTTAAAATTAAACTCAAGTTAAGGTCCTAATTAAATAAAAAAATATCAATTTAATAAAAATTAATTAATTTGATTGACACATCTAAATGTCAGCGAATAACATTAAAAATACTAAATAATATTATTTTAATTAAAATATTTAATTTAAAATGATTTTTGATGTAGTTTTTGTTTTTGTTTTTAGATGTTTTTCAAAAATAATTTTAACTTTAAAAGAATTAATTAATTTTTTTGTAATTTTTTATAATTTTACTAAATTAGTATAAAAATAAAAAATAATTCATTTTAATATAATTTTAAATAAAAAATATTTTAAACCACAAGTTCTAAATTAAGTACGATGTTAATCTAGTGACCACATGACCCATCTTATGCCTTCCTGAGAGAGGGTGTACTTGTCTATCATATCATTACAGGGAATAATTCTTCACTGATCCTGACTTCATAGACAAATAAGCACTCCAAAGCATATACAAGAGGAAAACAACAACCACACCAGGAAAACAGTCAAGATATGAAGAAAAAAAATAGTTAAATTGCCCTTTTTCTTTCCTTTTCTCGTTCTAGCAAATACTTTCATGATTTTCGAATCGTGTGGGGTCTTAGCGAAGTCATTGAAAGTAAAAGAAACACTAGACTATACATGCTCCACCATGATAAATCATGAGTCAGCATTTTATTTTTTATCTATAAATAAAAGTCATTTTAAAAAATATAAAGCTATGATACATATAAAATCTAAAAAGCTTGAATTTAATAATTAATCAAATCCAAGATAGAAAAGTCTAACGAGCACAATATACTAAAAAAAAAATTAAATTTGATAATTAATCAAATTCAAAATAGCGATGGTCTAGTTAGCATATCAAACTTAAAGAATTTAGACTTGACAATCAGGTAAGTCTAAGATAACAAATGTTTAGCGATCATACTAGGCTCAAAGCATTTGAACTTGGCAATTAGCTAAACCCAGAGCAACATGAGTTCAGCAAACATATCAAACCCAAAACATTTGGATTCAACTATTATTGGGTTCTAAAACTATATGTCTAATCCTAAACTATCCTCTTAAATAAAAGTATTTAAGGCTTAACAAACCATCATGTCTCTCCATGTAAAATATTCATTCATACTGATACAATGTTTTTTCTTTACTCATATACGTATACAAGGTCTCTTAATGAACCTACCATATTTAATATTATATTAATGATATGTAAGAAATATTTATTTCTATTAATATTGCCAAGAGCATATATTAGAGCTTTATGGTCATTCTCTTCTCTGAAAACTTTTATATCTTAAAATAAATTAATAGATTTCAGAGTATTGACTAATTTAAAATTTAAAAACAAACATCTTTGTTCCTGAGTTTAAGACTTTCTCAAGTCATTTATTGTCTTTCTCATAAATATACTGACTTTATTATTGAAGAGTCTTTAAGTTTTCTTGATTGAGACTGTTTTTATATATACTCGAGCTTCTATCATAAATCTAGAATTTCATAGTCGAAAAAGAAAAAATCTATACATCAGAATATATCAATTAACTACTTTCTTAAATACTAAATAACTTATTATTTACAAGGATTTTGATACATTATAAAAAATGCACTAACGTAACCTTGGTTTTGTACCATGTGTTAATTTCTAGCAATCCAACTACAGTTTCGTGCCTCTCCTGCCATTCTTTTTTCTCTCCAGTATATTTAGTCAATTCCAAGTGTACATGATCACAACAGGTATTTTACTTCTTGGATATCCCCGTGATATATTAAAAGCTAAAATTAATTAAGTGCACAATCAATGCTTTTAAAAGAATGAAATATTTTCAATTTCAATTATATTTTTTGTTACAGAGATAAAGACATGAGGAATGATTATAATTTCAAGAGTACAATAAGATATATCTTATTCTTTATTCTTGTTATATGTTTCTCTTCTATCATAATACAATAATCAAATATTAATTCAAACTTATGAGATTTTTTGAAATCCAAAGCAAGAATAGCATTTCTTAAAGACTGGTGAATTTACTGACTTCTTTTTGACAGGCTCCAATGGCATTTTCACCGGCTTCTCTACGGAGTTCGTGAGCCGAGCATGGGATGTAGATGACAAGGCTGTGAAGTCCCTTGTTGGAAGCCAGTCAGCCAAAGGGATCATCAAGCTTGATGGAACCTTGAAGATGCATGAACCAAAGAAGGAACACCGTCAAGGCATGGTATAAACATTAGGAACAATCCCTTTATACTTCATTCCCAAATATGCTTGAAATATCAAAGTTCCACCAACAAATTCGTACTTGTATTGTAAGATTAAACAGACGGCCCACCATTATAAAACTCCGTTCTTTCAAACACATCACACAGGCTCTTGAACCTTCCCTTTCCTTCTGTGATTTTTCATAGCTCCAATGTACACTCCTTCGAGCAGACTATTGTCGATTTCCATCCTCATGCCCTCGAAATTCCCAATAAACCCAGGTTTCTGGATAATGCACTCGTAAGTTAACAAATTGTGCTTGAACCCATCTTCCTTCTCTTACTTTGTTGAACATTTCAAGGACTCGCAGAGGATCCTTTGGTTCTTCGAGATCGAGACTGCTGCATCATGTTTATGGAGCAAAGCAGCAATCATCCCAACATGTTTATCAAAGACTCATGCTCCTTTTTTTTCACACGCTGGATTGCGACGTGTATTTTGTGAGCAGCAAATAATTCTTAAATCGCATACCTTAAAAGAGCTTGTCTGGCCCCATTTTTTTAGCTTTTATTGATTTGCTTTAAAATAAAGCATTAAAAATGTGTTTTTATTAGTATTTTAAAAGTTAATTGGTTAAGAGTGAAAAATGATTTTTTTTAATCAAAAACATTTTAAAGGTATACTAGCTTCCATTTGAAAAGTATAAGAATTATAATTTTTTTTATATGGATATTACTTACTTCATTTAAAAAGATAAAAATAATATTAAATATATTTTAAAACTGTCTAGCTTAAATGATTTGTACTCTATACTCATTAATAAACTAATATTCAACTACACAATTAGTATCTTTTAATATTTTAAAATTAGCTAAAATCAAGCATGTTAGACTCAGCTTGTATGGATCTTAGGTAAATTATTTATAGTTTTTTTTTCACTAAAAACATATAATGTCCTGGTTATTATGTTTTTTATGACGTTTACTTTTTTTTTTCAAATAAAGGATTTATTTATTAAGTAATTTATTTAGTTTACTATAGAAAATGTTTAATTTTATACTTATATATTTAACAATGATTTTAATTCAAGTATTTTTATCAATAGCACAACACAATAACTGTAATATAATACAAAAATGTAACACAGGATAAATAAATTTTAAATTTATTGCACGAAATGCTTTAACATGCCAGCTCACGCTATATATCTTTACATCTCAAAGACATATTTTAATTTTTTATTTATCGTTTGTGTTTCTAATGCCATGATGTTTTCACTACACCCTCTTTAAAATAATTCTTTAAATTAATTGATCACCGGAAGCTAAATCATCGAAGACCTTCAAAGTGTCTCACAACATTAAAAAATCTAAAAATCAGGGGTACTATCAAAAACGTTTTGAACCATGGGGTAAAAAATGGAACATCCCGCAACCCACAGGGGCAAAAATAGTTCATCCTCAGCCGCAAGAACACACGTGTCGACATATAAGCCACGGTTTCACAAAAATCCCGAGAACCCCATCCACAACCAAAGCAGAAACTTTCAAAATCACGATCAGAGGGAAAGGGAAAACAAAAAGGCGGCAAACATTGAAAGAGAGCACCAGCAAGGAAATCAAATCCATCCCCGGATATGAAATATAAAAATAACAAATATAATAATTTCCAAAACCCTTCCCCTTAAGTTCTCTCTTCATATCCGCCCCCCCCCCTCTCATCATCCAGAGAGAGAGAGAGAGAGAGAGAGAGAGAGAGAGAGAGAGTTTCCGTGTCTCGATCGTGCTCTTACTTCTCAGGTACGCAGCTTCGATCTCCGAGTTCGCTCGAATTTCTCCAATTCCAAACCCTAACTCCTCGCGTCTCTGTTTCTCAGCTTGATTTATCCTCCTTCTTGTTACTGCAGAATATCGGCGAAAACGAGTTGGCGTTGATGAGAATTTAAGCGCAGGTAATTTGAACTTCTGATTGCGTTATTATTTTAGTCATCGGTCGCGATTTCTGTTATTGTTGCTGTTTATTTGTTTTTGATTGCGATTTACTGTCGTTGCTGTTATTGATTTTTTGGAATTGTGAGCACGTGTTTGTTTGGCTGCAGAGAAAAAACGATTAGATGCACCGTGCTGGAATCGATCGAGCTAAGTTTTTTTTAGCGTAATTTAAATTACCGAGCATGATTTTTTCGTGTTTTTGTTTTTCTTCTGAATATGTCTCTGCTTTATTTTTTTAAAACGGCGACGAGAAGTTAATATCAGTTTTTGTTAGAAGTCGATCAGATTGATTGCTTGTGAAATGTTTGTGATTTGATTGATGAATTGCTTGAGGTAGGTCATAAATGTGTTGGTTTGTTGATCTAGTGGATTAATTGTGTCTGGCTTAGCTAAATAGTTGAATGCATAGGATTATGATGTTATGTGCTCTTTTGTTTTATAAGCAAGTGATGGAGGGTTTTTTTACCAGGTGTATATGTTAATTGATTGATGAATTTGAATACCTGTTGGTTCGAAATACAAGCAGGCTTTGAAATAGTCTTAAGAATTGAGATTTGAATGCCTGTTTAATAGATGGATGCGCATAAGTTCTGTACGTTTTTTAAAGGAGAGTTTAATAGATATCGTTCTACTTCTTTTTGGTGGTCGGTGGGGGGGGGGGTTGATATTGATTAATTATTGAACAAGGGCTCTGTTTTGAGCATGATTTGAAAAAGAATCAGGTGAGGGAGAGAGAGATTTGCCGCTACTCACTACTTTTTAAAAATAGCTCTGATTCGAGCATGAATTGAAATAATTTGGATGACAGGAGTGTCGCTCACATTGACTAGTTTCTTAAGAATGGCCCTGTTTTGAGCTTGAATAGAAAAAAAAAACATCTTAAAAACTATGAAATCAACTAAATTCCACTAGCAATGTCATCCTATAATTACACATGAAAATTCTCTCAGCTGGGTTTGGATCCTGTAAATGGGATCGCATCAACTACATCCCATTAGCGATGCTATCCTACCACTTCAATTGAAATTTGTGTGCCCAGCTCGGATATTGTAATGCATCTCATGTTAGAGGAAGAACACTTGAATCTACAACAGAATGTTAGTCAAGGATCTTTCTTCTTCACAAAGCTTGCCATGTCTATTAAACAAAAAATAAGGTAGCAATGTCTTGCTGGTCAGAACCATTGCTGTTAAACTTCGCATGCTGCTCTCCTGCTTGTCATTTTTTCTCGTTCTTTGTCTTTACCAACCTACTTACTGGAAAGTGTAACCTGGCCTTGAGAGGTCGGGGTGCTCTTGTTTTCTGGTCGAACCCCCTCACACAAACAAATCCTGCAAATAAAGTTTCACCAATGGACAAAGTCAAGCTGACTGAAGGTTGCCAAGTGTATGAGACTAGAATTTAACAATATCCCGGCATGACTGGGAAGGTGTCTTTCATATGTCAGGATTTTATTAAATACTGAAAACAGCATCGGATACCTTTCCAAAAGCAGTGCTGAACTCCTTCTGTTGAAAGTCCTGGGAAAAATAATGAGTTCTTGTTAGCCAGCCTTCTCCTTTGTAATTTAGTTGGAATGTTAATGCACTAACATTGTCTTGTACCTTTAAATATCGATGGTACAGAAGTTCCAAAGTAGACAATCCGTCTTGGCAAATTCCATATCAAACTTCTTGGAACATCAATTGGGTTTAGGCTAGATTCATGATCTGCAAACATCTGCAAGGTAATTGCAGATTCACTTGATAATTATTTATTGAAAAGTTTATGGCTTTAAATTCTGGCATACATAGGATGGGCAGGGTTTCCTGGTCATTTGGAGGAAATAGGAGAATTACACAAAGTTTTAGTAGTTTTACCTCGTTCACTTGAAAGTATGTTCCATTCAGCGGGAAGCTTCCTCTCATCGCTGTTCTACAAGGTATCTGTATATGTGGTAATAAAAATATCAGTATGCAAAACATGTAGTTAACTAGAATGCTGGGGCTTCCATGATGATTATTTATGTACCACAAAGATGGATATACTCACCAGAAGTGTTCCTCTTACTGTTTGTGAATTAGCTTCTCTGATACTGTTGCATGAAAAACATATCTTTTCATTGCACAATTTGTTTGGTTCGCGGGACTGACATTGTTGTTCAGGTGGCTCAATTGAATTTGCAGTTTCACCTGAATAATAAGATATTGCTTAGTAATACTTCAAGACAGTGGCATCTTTTACTCATGAGAGGAGCATTCCTACTTCTTGTCACATCATATAAGTAGAATGCTTGCTACTTTGGTAAATCATATTAACACGCCTGAAGCTTTGCAACATGCTCCAACAGTAATTAGTTCTCTAAATACAGTACAGGTAGTCTGAAATTCGTTTTAGTTGCTGTTGAAACCATTGAAAGTCACAGTTTTTGTGCTTACCTGGTGTCCATATTGCTAGAAGGTATGGACTAGGATCATCAGGTTCTCTTTTATCCATCTGCAAGTTCTATAAAGTGGCTCAGTGGCTGTTAAATAAAGCATGTAGTTTCAAGGGAATAAAAATGTTAGAAAATGGAAGGAAAACTAACCCCCTGAAGGAGAGGATGTGAATCTGGAAGTTCATACCTGCATAACATCACGAAGACAAAGTGTGAGATGCATCATTTAGGACCTCATCCATGGTCCAAACTCCCCCTCAACATTTTATACTAATTAATGGAGCAGGCTGTGAGTTTGAAATCTGGCTTTCTGCCATTATTTTGATACCTGAGGTCTTCTGTTTTTTTAGAACTTTTTTTTTTTTTCATTTCCAAGTACTACTGTTGCATGATGTGCATGGTGCCAATAGTTGGTTCGGTTTATCACATGTTCGAGATGATTTTTGCTAACCTTATATAGTTTTGTATGAATCTGTCTTTGATTTGTTGAGCTGTATGGATGTTACTAGTAAATCATTCTGTTATTGGTTATGAGCAACAATAGAGCTTTTATAAAATAACTATTAAGCATAAGGACCAAGAAAAAACTTAAAAAGGTGGAGGAACTCAGTTCCGACCTTGATTATGAGAAGATTTTACTTACACTTGGTGTTCTGTCCGTAGGCGACTAACATTCTTCAATTTGGGTGTGGGGATAGAAGCATTTGGATCCAAAGCAACTAATGCTTTGGACATGTCGTATTCTTGGAGCTCCATGTTTGAATGTATATAATTCTGTAAATTCTCAGTAAACTCTTCCATGTTGAGTTTTATTGTGGGTATTTCATCAGGATCTTCCCCGAAGTCCTCAATATCAGTCTCTGCTAATTCAGTCTGCTCTTGATCTGGTGTTACTGGCTCTTCAATTATGGGCTCACAACTGCCAATATCAAACCCCACACTTTTATGTTGGTTGTCCTCAGGTGGAAGTAATGGCATGGGATTGATGACTATGCTTGGGCTTTTTTCAGGCATAAAGGGAACGGTTGAAGTTGTTATATCCTTTGTTTCTGGTCCAGGTAGTGCAAGCCTTGCACTGCATCAAATAGAGCACGTATTTTCCTTTGCTTTAAAAAATCAAAAGTATGCCTGTTATGCATATTAAGAAACGAGGTACTTGGTTTTGAGAAAATGAAATTTAACTTGTCTATATAGATCTCTTGTTATCTCATCCATTGATCTCTTTCAGCAATTATCAACACTAAATTTTCTTTTACTTCGTTTTCCCCTCCTACAACTAGGATAGATCAAAGATGGGATGGTCATTATTTACTTTTTAGCCTGGAAGAGTTGGTAAAAATCTTTATATATCTATGGCCTGGACAAGAATGCATGCTTACCCAATATGAGAAACAGAAATGTTTTTTTCAAGGATTGTCTTCAATGAAAAACTCCTTTTTCAAACATCTTGTCTTAAACTGAAGTAAAATTGTGGCCCCTCATGTGCAACTGACTCGGAGATCATGAATAATTTTGGGTCATAGATCATGTATTTTTAATTGAAACACTACCCTACCTCTTTGTTGCTGCAAGAGAGCAGTCAACCACAATGAAAGTAGCATAGCATGACATTGCGAATTGCAATTAATTTTCCTCCTCACTAACTTTTATTGCTACAAGTGACCGGTCATTTTGTTTATTTTATTCTAGTTGTGGTGTTTCTAAGTTATACCACGCTAATTATATTTCATGTGATTGAATACTGAAATGGTCAACCTTGCAATGTTTTATATTTCAAAATTATATTTTTTGATGGCTAGCATAATATTTGTTACATGCTGTTGGCAGTCAGAGAAGATATGCAAACCTTGTGAAGGCACTTGCAAAATGTCTACATTCTGCTCTCATGGGACATGCATTACAGTTGGGTCTACTCTTTGTGCAAAAGACCTGCATAAGTTAAAGCACGGGTATTTTGATGCTTTTCAGATGCTTAATCACGAAGAGTACTCTGATTAATATGCTATCAAGTGCCAAAATGAGTATACCTTTCCAAATGTGATCATCTGGTAATGTAATTCATACCTGTAATCCCATAAAAAAAGATGGAAATCAACAAATCTTATCTGAATAAAAAAAAAAAAGCATGATCTTTATGCATGGAGAGTACAGCTTTCGATGAACAGAATGGCTCCAAGGAAGAGTCATGTGATTACAGTGTTCTTTGATCGAGTTTGCACAATCTTGGCCAGAGATATTTTTGAATTGACTCGAGTATTGGGTACCTAGAGGGAATTTGGTTAGCATTTTTGGTGAACTAGAAAATTTTGGTGTCAATTTTGTTACATATAATACTTACAGTTCTAGCAGGTGCAACTGCAGTGACTCTGGCAGTGGCTGGAGAGGGACCCATCCCAGCCGAACTGCTATTCTCCCAACATTTGTGTCAACCTTTACAAACAGGCAATCGAATCATTTGAATTGTACAAATTTGCTATCTCTTGTAAGTTCAACATTATCTGTTTTTTACACATGAAACTCACTGGGAATGCAAGATGATGAAGTGTTAGGAGCCGCACACACTCCACGCTTTTCAACCCCAACCCCCGTATACTTAGCAGATAATCCCTGAAAAATAAAGATATTTCAGAAACCGGGGAACATATTATGACATTTGATGAATCGTTTGCTATCTTTTGCTTAAATTTTGTTATGAGCAGCTTCACATTGACATACTGGAATAATCAATACTTTTGAGTAGGAACTCTAATATTTGGGGTGGCTTACTTTGCCTGGCCAGGGGGCACATCTCTTAACCATTCCAAATCAATGCTTCCATGTTCCCTTACCAGTCGGTTTAGGAATTCCTGCAATATTGTGCAACCATTATTAACATGTTTTATCTGTGCCTTGAGTTCACACAATCCACCATGAGCAAGAGAACAGTTCACAAAGCCATTTGAAGAGGAAAGAAAGGTTATTAAGGCTTGAGGTTAAACATACTAAAATACCTGGATTCGTTCTGCTAGAATTTTATTCATCCCTCTTTCTTTGATGGCTTCAGAAATCTCGTGGACTCCAGCACATCGCACTGCTTCATAGTCCAAGGAATCCATTGTGTCTTCGGTTCTATCTTTTCTTCCATTTGTCTGCACTTGCTTCCTTAAACTATCCCAGTCAAATACATCTGCTTTCTCACTCTCAACTTTTCCTTTTCTAGCTTTTGAGGCATTTGCATTTGACTTGAGGTTTTCCCTGTTATCAGGATGTACTTTCTCCTTTGTATTTGGGTCAACCACTATGTTTTCTTGGGGTGTTTGCTTATTCACGGAAGTGATCCTCTGAAAATCAAGAATGTTTTCTGTGAGTCTGGGGACATTCGAGATGTGCTGTGTGTAACTGTTTTGCTTCTCAGGCAATGTTTCGGCAAGATTTACAGGTCCACCAGCTGACATGCTTTGCCATTGCAAGGTCTCATTCCTCTCATTAACTTGATTTTCATGGTAAGGCTGAAAACTGTTTTGTTCATACATTGATTGCTTTCTGTAGAGAGAATGTTGGACTGCTAGTGGAGCTTCTTGATACCTTGGCAACTCGTATTCCCTGGCAGCTTTTTTACCCACACTCGCAGCCTTTTGTCCAACAGTTTTGCTTGAGCAGCTTGCAGCCTTTTCTTTGTTGAATCTGGAAGAATTTGATGTCCAAGAAGTTATGGAATCTTCACTGTGCAATTTGAAGCCTTCTGCTTGCTGTGCATTGGACTGTGAAGTCATGTGTAGCAACCCATAGTTACTGCACGAAACCACTTTCCCTTGCATCTGTGGATTGCAGTAATCGAATTGCTTATTATATGGAGAAAAGCAGTTCAGATTACCTATTCTTTCCAATCCAGCTCCTTGCTGCATGTTCTGTATACCTTCTGCTTGCTCATTTTCATGCCTGGATCCCCTATGAAACAATGAACTTCCACTCTCACAACCATCAAATTCTTCTAGCAAGGCGGGACTCTCCATCTCTAAACGATCCACAAAAGATAAATCATGACTTGTGCTAGGTTTGCATCCAGTAGGAGGGTCTTCTGTTTCGGAGTTGGAGCCTGAGTAGGATCTGACTCCGCCATTTGCTTGGACAGTCGAGGAATCAAAAGAATCTTGTGATGATACAAATTCTTCCTCCAGGCTGTGACTTTGTGCCCCTACCATGCTTGCTCTTTCTATACACCAAGTTTCAGATTCTCCCTGTGGTTCTGCTGATCCATGGTGTGTAATGGGGCTTTGGTTGTAGAGTGGATACCTAAACTTGCTGTTCCATTTGATGATGTCATTTGGGTTTTGCATGCAGACATCTGGTTCTTCAACCATGATGCCTTTCCTATGGCTGTCATGAGCTGCATTGCTCCTAGACTTCAGAGGAAATAATGAAGCTAGAGACATGAAGGCAGAGCTGCAAGGTGGGAATGTAGTTGACGATATTGTTCAGTTCATGAATAGAGATTAATTATCATGGCTCATCTGGTCTTGAAATTACGCTGAAATGTCATATTTACCTTGACAGATGATCTGAAACATTTTGGGTAAGGAAAACTCCTATTACCGAATCAACAACCGATCCCTTCCATTTTGAAAAACGCCTATCTCCTGCAAAGAATGTTATTTACATTCATACATGCAGGTGACTATCTATTTGATTCACTAAAGAGGGAATTAAATTGTATGTTCATTCTTGGTACAACATTGAGGGATTAGATGTGTGATCTGTGAGCTGCAGAACTTGTGACTATATTTCACCTAGTTTTTCTCATTAGAAAGCATTAGTAAATGTGCTGATGAACTTTTGAACAATTTTGTAACTCAATTGAATCTTTCCAGTAGGTTATTTTAGCAACTCAAAAGCTCAGAGGAAATGTAGCACACACTGGTTTACATGTTTATCTGCTCTGAAGAGGCAGCATAAACATTTTGCAGTTCCATTTTTATATTGTCCTGATAGCAATACCTGATTCTGTTTTACTACAAACTTACATTAGCAGTGGGAAACTTACTGATGACTTTTTCTTCCAAGTGAAATAATTCTTCTCTCAGAATTGTGCTTTTGTTTTTCATGGGTGACAGCGCTTTTGCATTTGCAACATTCCATGTTATGTCTCTGTGCATTTGCAAGGGACACGTGCATATGTAAACAAACAAACACTTGTACTTCTACATGTACAAATGCAATATGTCTGCAATATGAATGCTCTGTTTCTTCAGATAAGTATAAAGTTGTATGTTTGTGAGTGGATGCAGCATAGCAGGACTGGTTCTCAAGTTGGAGGGCACAAATAACATACATGTCTCTCTCTCTCTCTCTCTCTCTCTCTCTCTCTCTCTCTCTCTCTCTCTCTTTCTGCTGTTGAATTCAGTAATAATCTTGAATATGTTGGGAAAAAGTACAAGATTTGTACCTTGAACGAGATGCATTCTTGCAATGAATGAATCAACTCGCCCATGAAAAACTTTTCTCTCTTCCTCCCACCATTGCTCCTTCTCTGTATCTGTTTTTTCAAGGCCTTCACTTCCTTCTTTTCCCATCAGCAGTTTCCATACTCTGTCTGACTCTGGGTCAAGGTCTACTTTAGGCCTTGGCTTGTGTTTTTTGACAAATTCAAACCCATCATAGGGAACAAGTGTGCCACCTCCTTTATAAGGCACAAGTGCATTTTGCTCTTTGTTTTTTAATTTTTTGCTCCTTGCATTGAGACTGAGGCACTCCATGTGGTGTATGATTTCTTCAATTGTAGAGGAGAATTTCTGCTTTGCTGGTCGCCCTGCATTGGATGTGAAGAGTGGTTGCTGTAATTATGGTGACTAGAACATTTAGTAAGTTATCTGAACCCTTAAAGCATTATACTTATAATATATGCTAAACATGCTATACCTCTTCTCTTTGCAGATGGCTGCTGATGTTCTTTCAAGATATCCTTTGGTTGTTGCGGCATCCTACCCTTTCCAGATGGAATTGGTATTGACACAGTAGCTCCAGACATCTGCTGTATTCTTGACATTTCAGTGTTGCAAGTTTCAGGTTGCAGTTGGCTATCAGATGCATGGTTTGTTTTGAGAGGGGTTTGTGAAAGGTTGTGACAAACTGCTATTGTGGTGGGGGAGAGGGAGTTATGGACTTGAGCCAATCCATTAGACTCTCCTGTCCTTTCTAGCTGTAAAATCGGGTTAAATGAAATACATTGCTTTGGAAGGTTCTGTGAAGCTGTCGGGTGAACATACCACTCACCGGGATATTTAGTTGTTGCAACACAAGAAGAAATACTCAGTGTGTTTGTTTGAGTCCCATTCTCCGTTTTGTTTCTTTTCTGGGCCTCCAAACATCCCACGCCTGGAATGCTTTGATAATATTCATCAAACAATGAGCCCACTGGTTGTGAAGTACAAGTGTTTGTTTTCTCAATATGAAGGTGTTCTCTCTTGGATCCTCTACCCTCAATTAAATATAATGGTATCATTTGTACTGATTGAGGGGTATTCTGATATGTTATCTGTCTAGTCCGCTCTGGTCTTTTTTCTAGAAAGACAACTTGACCAATTCCTCGTGCATCTCTTGCATTGACGTTTAAATTCTCCATGTGCATGATTTTTCTTGGAGTTAGCTCAGCAGCTACTGCATGTCTTTCTGAAATTGATGTATAACTTCTTCCCATCTGGTTCATGAGAGGTGTCTGGTTACTTGTAGCACCTGATTGCTTGTTTTCAACCTGTAAACTATTATGCTGGTTCATCTGTGAAGTTGTAGTGCTTGAATCTGCCACTTGAAGACTTGTGTTCAGATCAAAAGTCCCTCTTTTTTTATTCAGCATGTCCTCCTGAGCAGCTGCATTACTGTATCTTTCATCTGTGGTAGTTTCCAAATCAAACCTCAATTCTCTTCTACATGATTTTGCACCAGCTTCAGCACTGGAATGTGTAATCCCTACCGTAGAGTCTGCATGCTGATTTGCTGATTCATTTATGCCCTTCTTGCGTACATACTTTCTCTTCACAGGACAGTTATTTATGGTTTCTCCAATAGAATCTGTATGTTGAACTGCTGATTCATTCAGGCCCTTCTTGCGCACATACTTTCTCTTCACAGGACGGGTATTAATGGTTTCTCCAATAGAATCTGTATGTTGAACTGCTGATTCATTCAGGCCCTTCTTGCGCACATACTTCCTCTTTGCAGAGCTGGGAGGTGTAGTCTCTATAGCAGAATCTGTTTGTTGAATTGCTGGCTCTTTCAAAGCCTTGCGAACATACTTCCGCTTTTCAGTTGACTTCTCCTTGGGGTCGGTGTTTTTTGTGGTTGTAGCCTTGGGAGTCCTTTTTGGTTTGCCTTCCACAATCACCTTTGGCCTATGCTTTCTTCTCTTTGGAGGTTTCTGCAGTGGTGTTTTATTAAGGTCGATGCCTTGTTCATCTGGCTTTGCTAGATCTTTTTCTCCCTCAAATGGTGTAGAAATGACAGCAGAAGATGAGTCTGCAATGTTACACGAGAGCTCTTCAGAATTGTGTTGATTGGCTTTGAGTTCATTGAATACAACTAAATCATTTTTCTCATTTTCTCCACTTGAGTTTTTTTCTCGCGAGGGACTCATTGTTGCAGGAAGCTTACTCTCCAATCTCTTGGCATGATCTGGCACTGCTGTGGCAAATTTAAAAGAGGTGGTAACACTTGAGGCTGCATCAGCTTCTATTCTTGGTGATGAGTTTAGATCATGGCTAGGAAGCCAAGGCGATGGAGGTTCATCTGTAGAAAGCAATATTCTTAAGAATGTAGAATAAGATTTTGACAAAAAAGGCGGTTGAAACAAAAGTTCAGCTAGTGGCAGAATGAAAGCTGATTCTTTTTCATCCCCGTCTCTTGTTTTTTATATCTTCCTAGTGAGTTTTGATTCTTGTAAAATGAGTAAAAGACACAAACTTAGTTAATCTGTGGAGTGTGGAATGCTTAAATACTTTCGCTCATACCAAAGCATATAGAAAATGTCAAATTCTGATCTAGATAAATAAATGGAGACCTACATGCTAAATTACATCTCTGTGCTCTGAACTACATTCTGTCAAATTGATTCAATGCCATATGACATGAAATGCAGACATCTTATGTTTTGCTGTTACCTATGGATTGGAATGAGCAGTTCCTACATCACAGCAGTCTCGTGAACAAGTCGTCATAAAATCAAAGGACAGTTATGTTTACTTACAGTGTGTCTGGGATGAGATATAGCTGCTGCTCAAAAGATTCCAGCAGCGAGCTTGGTTTCCGAGCAGCAAATTGGGTTCACTGCAATTGTTGACTTGAGCATGCAGGTTGGGAAATGAAGGCCTCCAAACCATGCATGTGCTTGCACTAGGAGGTGCGACTGGAGAGGTAAATGTAGCTATATTTGGATATGCTAAGATACTTGCTAATAAACTGCTATTCAAACCTGCGGTCTGACTCTCTATATGATTGCCCGTATTATTACCCATTCTTGTCACCTCATGACCTATGCCTGCATTCCTAATACTATCCCCACCATTTCTAACCAGTTGATCAATCTGGTCAGCATGTTGAGTCACTCCGCTGTAACTTGACACATCCTGTTCACATCCACTGGAAAATCCGCCCAGTTGCCAATTCGTTCTGCCCAATTGGTTCCCTTGCCCGTCAGTCAGCATCACATTAGAACTTGGAATGGGCTTCTCTGTCATTGTTGGTAAGAAATCAATATCCAGCGGGATTGGAAATCTCTCCATGATTAATCATTGGATCCATTCTACGAGCCAACTGTTTCTAGCTTTTCTTCCTCATCTCTGCTCTGGGTAGTGATTCTCTCAATTGAAAACACCAATTTGCTTCTGGTGCCTAAGATTTTCGGTGAATTGCCAAAATTCATTGATTTATACAAGCCCTCTTCTTCTTTCTTACCTCATGTGCCTGAACCTCCCCTGCCAAAAACCCAGAACACATTTTATACTTGAATAAAGTCAAGAGAAACTGCAATTGCATCTATGTTATAAATGCAGAGATCATTTCCCATATATTTCTCAATGGCTAAAAGCTATATCTATCTGTTTCTTGGAAAACATAGAAAACATGAATAACAATGGCAGTATAATAAACAATAAGAAAATGAATAAATAGCTATTTAATTTTTTAAAAAAAAACAAGATTAGCCAAATCTGCATAAATTGACTGAATTCTACTCAGTTTTGAATTTCTAAGATTATGGGTACCAAAAAAACTTCAATAAAATCTCTAAGAGATCTTTTTGTGATTTGCAGCAACAGACATGCAACCACTCTAGTTGTTGAGGGTCAAAGGAAAAAAAAATAAACAGAAATTGTAAATAAAATATCCATGCACAGCACTTAGCTCACCGATCTGTAACTCAGTAAGCTGAAAAACCTTAAACGAGTCAATGCCGGAAAATTCCAAGTCCTTGCGGTTGTAAGGGAGGGAAAGAGAGAGAAAATACAGTGAGGAAAAGAACCAAACTTTATTTCATATGTTATAAGAACATAGACTAGATCGGGGCACTCCACCTTGTCTTTTATAAAATGGGCACACCCCACCTTGCCTTCTAATCCTAATCCTAACCTTGCTTTCCATGTTTTCTTGCTCTATTTCCAAAATTATAACCTTGCCATATTTTTCCACTCGTGTCAGCTGTTTTGACTTGTCACTCGCTACGTGCGTGTATTTTGAGACCTTACTACTAACTTATTTTTTCAATCTCAATGCTTGCCATTTTCATAAATTACAGCTGTAAAAGGAGACCATGTGAACTATTTTTATAGAAAACACAAATTACCATATAATAAAATGGAAAAATTGCCCAGCCATTTATATCAAACATGCAGGTTTATCTTGATCGTTTTCTTTCTGTCTTTCCTCCTTATCTTCTAGTAGGTTGTTGTTGCTGCTGCTGGCCAGGTGGTGTTGTTTTTCATAAAGTCCCACATAAATAACTTTTCATGTCTTAAAATGGCATATCAATTAGAACTGTCCTTGTAAGTAATTAAGATGGCAATCTCTCTTTAATTAAGTAAATACTGAGGTGAAAAGGCACGACAAATTATAATAAACTCCCAGGTCTTTTTTCCTGTAATTAAATCACAACCCTAGTTATAAATTAGGCAGGATAAATTCATAAGCAAAGGGTATTACAGTAAATCACAAACACGGCAGGAGAAGATACCTCAGATGCTTCCAACGCGTGTTGTTGATTTGTGCATGAACTAAGCACGTGTTCCCCCAACCCAAGACTAAACCCAGCAAGCAGACTTTCCGTGCCTTGTTGTCCGTGCAAAATCTAACTGCGAGGTGCCCGCAATATAAAAAAAAAAAAAAGTGGAAACAGCAAAAAAAAGATTGGGTATAACACAAAAAGGCTATTGACAAAGAAAGAGAGAGAAACAAAGAAAAGATCATATTCTCTTTATTTATATGCATGAAAACGACGTAAATCTTTTAGCTTCACGTTGCATGAGAAAATATGATGGATCTTATTTAGTAAAAAATATATATTTATTTTATTTTTATATATTAGTTGCCAA